>Ga0272443_10000738_pt1 | contig 55838 bp, 49 predicted proteins | sample SSMAcet12_FD_193581 | JGI IMG/M metagenome (GOLD analysis project Ga0272443, IMG submission 193581) | Marine sediment archaeal communities from Little Sippewissett salt marsh, Falmouth, MA, United States - SSM-Acet-12 | ecosystem: Environmental > Aquatic > Marine > Wetlands > Sediment ... | reverse complement strand
TGGACCAGTTGCTTGTCCACAACCTTATAGTTTCGGATGATATTAATACTGGCGTGGGGAGCCAACATGGCAATCTTATCCACTTCCTCAGACTTGAGTTCTCTTCCCTCAATCTTGACCATGTCTTTGAAGCCCAACGTTTTGCTGGGTACATTAATGCCAACAGTAACTACGCCGTGAACACGCCCTGTGATCCCCAAAATTTTCAACACATCTAAAGCATGCCCAGCTGTGATGTGATCAATCACTGTTCCATCTTTGATCTTGGTAACACGTAATGTGGTTTCGCCCAAAGCTAATCCACCCCTTCAAGATTCCGAATTACTATGTGTAGCAACTTTATTTATAGATGCTGTTAGTCTTTGTCCTCCACGAGTTGCATGGGTTGTCCGCAGCATACGAGGACTCCACTACCTGGTGAGACAACTTCTACCACGTTGCCACAGATTTTACAGGCGTACATTTCTCCTTGTTGTGTCACATTTCCACCTCCCATTTCTGTATGGTCTAGAGTTCTGTTGAAGGAAAGTCGATTCTCCGCAAATACTTTTTGGCATATTTAGGTTCATGGGCAAGCTCTTGGCTTCTCAGAAGCTGTCTTTCAAGGCGAACCAATGCTGTGTGAAATGTTGTTTCCACACCGTAGCCTTCACTTGAGCTGAAGAATGAGCCTCTTCTTGTCCGGAACTGGAGTCGACAGTGAATCAGCCGCTGCCCCTTGTAGTTTGTTCCATGAGTTTTCATGTAAACAAAAAGGGCTCCTGCTTCTAGGGTTTTTTGGTATTTGCGGGCAAATGATTCGAAATCCTCTGTAATTAATCCCCGTTGAAAGTCATCTATTTCTACGCCCTTCACCGAAAACTCGACAGTTATCCGCTGTTTTGGCAGATCCATTTCGGCTAGGGGCTCAAGAAGGTCTCTTTTGGTCAATATTCCTGCGGTTCTTCCTTTGCTGACAACAACCAGAGACGAAATTTTGTATTTCTGCATCTGTTTTACGGCGTCTTGTAGTGTGGTTTCGGGCAAAACGGTAATGACTGGCTTTGTCATTATTCCCTTGGCTTTAATGCTGAGAACTGGCGATTTTTCTCCAACTATGTCACCCACTTTTTGGCGTTGTTTTGGGTGAAAGATGCCTGTGATTACATCTTTTGTGCTTACAATGCCCACGAGGCTTCCGTTTTTAACTACAGGCACATGAGAGATGCCATGCTCCCTGAAGAGACTTAGGATTGCTCCTACTGATTCGTCTTCTTCGACAAGGAAAGGTTTCTTGGTCATCACATCCTCAACTTTTGTCCTGCCCCACTTTCCAACTACGGCTCCCTGAATAATGGCATCATCTGTAACTATTCCAGCCAGTTTACTTCTCTTGAAAACAGGAAGCTGACTAATTCCGCTGGTTATCATCAATCTTGCTACTTTGCTGAGGGAATCTTGAGGGGACACGGTAGGTGCTGAACGCATCAAAGTCTCCACTTTGGTTGTCGCTGGGTCGTTTCGGGATCGGGCTATCCATCTGTGAGCTATTACACCCACGTATTTTCCTTTGTTGTTTACTACAACCAAAACTGGTGTTGACTCTTCGTTAAGCATTGATAGGCAGGTGGAAAGGGGATTGTCTTGATTGACGCTCTTAAAGCTGGTTGAGAAAACATCCTCTACAATATTTGAAACCATACACAATTCTCCGAAAGTTAATTTCTACAAAAAACACTTCAAGTAATATTATCATGTGAGTATTCTTTAATGTTTTTGCCTAGGCACAACAAATGCAACCGAAACTTTAACCACTTTTTGTCTCAAAAGATAGACACAGAAAAGGAATGCAAAAACCTCGCCCAAAAGCCTCCGAGACACAAAAATATTCTCAAATCTGCCCCCCTTTAAGCCTCTGCATAGTAAATTTAAAATAGCGGCGGTATAAATCATTCCGCAGAATTCGCTGAATCTAGTTTGAGGTGTCAAAACGGAAACATGGCAAAAGTCAGAAGTAACGGAACTTGCAGGGATTTAACAGTTAGACTGTCAGATTTACGACCCAGCGACTGGAGTGATACCCGCGAGCGTCAACTGAAACTGAAACGTCAGTCATGGCAAGTCATGGTGGGCAACACAATATTTCTTGAAGCCAGAAATTTGGCACCAATTCTCGGGTGTGAACGAGTCTACCTGAAGTTTGAGGGCAGCAATCCCACTGGTACACAGAAAGATCGCATCGCCATGGTGCTTGCTGATCAGGCAGTTACGGCAGGACAAGAAGCTGTTGCCTCCGCAACATGTGGCAATTTTGGTGTGGCTGTGGCTTACGCGACGCGGCATTACGATTTGGATGCACACATCTATATTCCCAAAAAATATGAGGTGCCAAAGGATCGGCTGAAGCGTATGGAAAGTTTTGGGGCTAAAGTGCATTTCGTGGACGGCTACTATGAAGATGCAGTGACTTATTCTAGCCAACAGGCAATAGAGAATAACTGGTTTGATGCCAATCCTGGAGTAAACGAGGTTCCGGAGCTGTCTTTAGGGGCTTATGGGGAAATTGCTTTTGAAATTTACCGAGAGTTAAGGCGGGTTCCTAATTATGTTTTTGTTCCTGTTGGAAACGGCACATCTCTTGCAGGTATCTATGCGGGTTTCAAAAAGTTGTATCTATCAGGAAAGACCACGACTGTTCCAAAGATGGTTGCTACAAGCACACGACGAGGCAACCCTATCATAAAATCCTTCAAAGAAAACAAACGGACAATCGTTGACCTGAAACCTGAAGAAATTAAAGAAAGCAAAATCAATGAGCCATTGACCAACTGGCACTCATTCGATGGACAAATTGCTTTAAACGCAATTTATGAATCTGGAGGCTTCGCAGAATACGCCTCAGACACAAAAATGATGGAGTTCTCAAAGCTGACCCGCTCAGAAGAGGGCCTAAGTGTTCTTCCTGCAGCCGCCAGCACTCTAGCGGTCATGCAAACTCTTGGCAGAGACGGCTTCATCGTTAAAGGAACCTTTGTGGCTGTTCTGACTGGCAGAGACTTCGACTAAACTGCACATCTTTTATAGTCCACGTTTCATGCGGACGTCGCCTTTTTTAGGAATGGAGACTGTCTCGAATCCATGTTGTGTATAGAAGTGCTGCAACGGAAAACCTTTCTCATCCTTTATTTCCGTGTCCAAAACTATTGACTGGAACTTTTTTGTTTTTGCCCACCTGATTAGCAACTTCATGACGATGTTTCCGATGCCTTCGCCTCTGCGTTTCACTGCAAAAGTGTCCAGATAGAAATCTTTTTTCGGTTCATCCGGACTTGAGTAGCCAAAAAGAAGAATTTGGGGCTGTCCATCCACGTTGAAAAACCAGAAAACAAGTTCTGGATTTTGAAGAGCTTTAGTTAAGTCGTCAAAGGAGTAATGTAGCTCCCGCCTGAAGCCAGTTTTTTCCATGCTGTGAAACCACTCGAAGTAATGTTTGTTCCATTCTGTAGGAAAAATCAGCTCCAGTTCTCCTTCAAAGATGACGGCTAACTCATCTACAAGAACTTGCCAAAGCGGATTACTTCGCTCTGGCTGAACCAATTTAGTTTTAGTCACAGCTATCTTTTTCTCCAAGGATGACTTTTGCTTAACCTGCTTTTTTGCTCTTCTATAGTTTCATTCCATAGCGGCTGCATGCGGATTCAAGGAGCCTACGGATAAGCTCATCGTAGCTGTAGCCTGACTTCATTGCCATGTAAGGATAGAATGACAGGTCGTTTTCCTCAGTGTCGAAGTCCATGCCCGGCAACGGATTGATTTCCAAGAAAAACAGTTTGCCTTCGTTGTTCATACGAAAGTCAATTCTCGCAAAATCCTTAACCTCCAACGCATACCAGATATTCAATGAAGCTTCTTCAAGCGTTTTCTTCATTTCTTGTGGAATTTGAGCGGGACAAATGTAGTGGTCCAGCGAATCAAGGACGGTCTTGGCTCGTTGCCCATACACGCCACCCACTTCAGGGAACTTGGAGAAGTCAATCTCCAGAATCGAAAGAACCTCAGGGTCTTGTCCTGGTCGCCCAAGGAGTCCTGTGCTGAATTCTCTACCCTCAATAAACTGTTCAACCAGTATTGGCTGTTGATACTCCTCTATCATCTGCTTCAATTTATTGTATAATTGGGTTTTGTTGTGTACAAGGTTTTCTTCAGTGATTCCGATGGAGGAGCCTTCTTCGTTGGGTTTCAGGATGTACGGGAAACCTTTGTTAATTTTTTCCGCCTCCTGAAGGTCTTGGCATACAAAAAAGTTTGGCGTCGAAACATTGTGATAGACAAGAACCTTTTTTGTCCATGCCTTGTTTAAGCCAATCGCGGTGGTCAGCACGTTAGAGCCAACGTAGGGTATATTCAGCATTTCAAGTATGGCGGGCACATGAGATTCGCGGCTGTCGCCTAGTAGCCCCTCTGCCCTGTTGAAGACAATGTCTGGTTTTGCCTTTTTGATGTTTTCAGCATAGTTTTCGTCTGCCTCAACAAAGACATATTCGTGTCCAGTGGCTTCGATGCCGTATTTTATCAGTTCGATAGTGTGCGGAGGGTCGTACTCGACTTCGAATTCATTGTCTGCATGGCGAGTATTCAAAACTAATGCTATCCGCGTAGAATATTATCCCACCTGAAAAACGAATCTGACATAATTATGCTCCCGTTCTTTGAGTTTGTTCTTTTAAATCTGGAATGAATCAAGTTCCTCTTTATAAATTGAATTCACGCTGCCCCGCAGTTCTTTGGGTACAGATATTGAAGTGTGCAAGCTACAGAAGGTTTTCTGCAGCTCCTCTTCCCTGTCCTTCGCCTCTTGGTATAGTGTACTTGCCTTAAATTCCTCAACAAGCCCACCATGCACGCCTTTTTTGGATGCAAGATAGAAGGCAAAAAGCTGCTCGTCTCTACCCACCTTGGTGTGAGCATATGTCATTGTGATGGATGTACCGCCAAACAACGTAAAGAACTTTTTATACTCTGGTTCAAGCATGTTCACGCGTAACCCAATTTTCCTAGGGTCAATTCCGCTTCCAGCACACATCAAATACATTTTGGCGCAGATGCTACAGTTGTGGCACCAGTGATAGTCTCGTCCTGCCTCGGTTTCAGTGAAGCAGCTCATCTGATACTTGGCATACTCGGGGTACCTGTGCGCTAGAATATACTGAATCATCATGTCCATAAGAGGCTCTATGAGGCTTCCAGTGTTAACTGAGCGCCCAGAAAAAGTCCGCGTAATCTGGTTGATGTGCACAGTCCAGCGGTGAGACTGGTCATAGCAGGGATGAACGGTCCATCTGCCCTCGGCGTCCATGTATGTTGAGGCTGCGGTTTGCTCGTTTCCAAACAGTAGATATTTAGATTTGAGGGCATAGGCGAAGGGTATCATCTCCAGCGCATATTCTGTTGTTTGAAGTCCCCAGCCCATCTCTGTGAAGCGCACCCCCAGATACGGGTAGTCCCTGAATTTTCCTGTTTCATGCCTCAAAATATTTAGCTGTTTGTTGAACTCTTTTTTGAAGTGCCGCGCCAGCTCGGTTTTGTGTTTCTGCTCATAGGTCATGCTCTGCTCTATAATGTAAACCATTTCAGGGTCAAGCCCTATTTCGTCTGCCACCGCGTATACTAGGAGGCTGTCCTTTCCGAAGCTTGTTCCAACAAGGGCGCCATGGGGTGAATCCACAGGCTGCCGTGAGGGATACATTATGTCTGGGTCCAGAAACTGGTAATCCGTATTGAAAAATTTTCTTACAGTCTCGTCAGTGCTGGTGCCGTCAACTTCTGTGCAGGAGGGAATGTCCTTCAGGAAGTTTTGGACAAAATAGGGTTCCAGCAACGGTGACCCTGAATGATAGACGATGCTAGATAAATCAAGGACAAGGGGCAGATGCATGGTGGTGGCGACTGCAAGATTGTCTTTCAGCGCTATCCGGGTTTCTTTGGGCGTTGCCTCCCAAACATCTGCAGGATACACTATTGGATAGGATTTTCCGCGAAAACGGATGTCCACTCCAGTGTCAGTAACCGCCGAATGAATATGCAATTGCTCCATAAAAAAAGAATTTGACGAAACTCACATTAATAAATGTGCATGCAAGTTCGCTTAAAAAATGGATGAAATACTAAAAAGGGGATGTTAAGGGGCTTCTCTGGCAACTGTTAAGATTCTGACGTAGTCGGCTGTGTCATCGCAAGCATCGGCAACATGCTCCATCTCCTCTATGAGATCCTTAAGCAACAATACGGTTGCGGCATCCACGTTCTTACACAGTTTAAGAAGCAAAGCCTTCGACTGCACATACTTCTCATCGACTCGCCCCTCTATCTTGTCAACCTCTTTTGCGAGGTCCATAGCCGCATCAGGGTCTGTGCCCAAATTTTCAATGGCTTTACGTAAAGTTTTTGCACAAACAACCAAGTCTTTGGACGTTCGGGCAAACTGTTCCCACATCTCCTTTGGGACATCGGCCTCTAGAAGTACAATAACTGCCCTTGACCCATCTTTAACGTGGTCCGCCATCTGATCGAGTCTTTTAACTAGGTGCATAATGTCTTCACGGTCTTTGGATAGAAGACTTCCGTGGGTAAGCTCTTCAAAAACAATTCTTCGAAGCTCATCGATTTCATGTTCGACGATAGACAGTTTCTTGAAAGAAGCAACCGCCTTTTCCCTGTTACCACGTAGGGCAGCATTAATCGACTTTTCAAGCTCGATTACCGTGTCGATGGCTAAAGTCATCTGCCTATCTGCCATTTCCAATGCCTTAGATTTTCGTCTTTCAGAAAACCATCTTTCCATAGCCTTTTCACCTTTGAATAACAAGCCATGCTACAATCTTGTGTTAATATAAAAAGGAAAAGGTGCCGATTAAGGCTTTTCCATTTTCTCATTATGAAGTCAACTTGGTTCCTGTCGTCCTTTTCAGGAACATTTACATAAACAGCCACACGCTAAATTTTTAACTAAATGCTGGTGATGGAATGAGGAAAAAAGTTCTTTTTATTTGTACACACAATTCTGCCCGTTCTCAAATGGCAGAGGGACTCCTTAACACATTCTTTGGAGAGCTATACGAAGGCTACAGTGCTGGAGTTACTCCCACCAAAGTCAATCCGTATGTGATTAAGGCTATGGCAGAAATCGGAATAGACATTTCTGGGAACCGTTCAAAAAGCATTGAAGAGTTCCGTGTAACGACCTTCAATTATGTTGTCACCGTGTGTGATAGCGCCAGAGAGGTTTGTCCATTCTTTCCCGGAGAAAAGGTCATTCACAAAGCATTTGATGACCCTAATCAATTCATGGGCTCTGAAGAAGAAATCATGAAAGACGTCAGACGGGTAAGAGAAGAAATCAAAGAGTGGATAAAGAAAACTTTTGCATAGCAAAAAAGCTTTCTTTCCTCTCCTAAATTGCCATCCATTAAAGTCTCTTAATTATTAAAAGAGAGAGGGTGTGGGGTGGTTTATGTTTACGCTGAACTTGCTAGAGTGACGATGTAGTCGGCTGTGTCAGCGCACATATCAGCAGCTTCTTCAAGGAACTCGATCATGTCATCAAAGATTATCAAGGCACCATTGTTAATCTGCTCTGCATATTTGATGAAGAGAGATTTGGTTTCAAGATATCCTTTGTCGATTCCAGCTTCAATTTCCTCAACTTTGTGGGCTCCTTTCATGGCATCTTCAGGATTTGCTGAAATGTTTTGTATGCTGCTTCGTAGGGCAGTTGCACAATCTACAAGAGTTGAAGTCATTTTAACTGTCTTTGTCCACAGGGGTTCTGGAATTTTGGTGTCTCCAAGCATAATTATACATCGTGCTGCATCCTTCACGTGGTCTGCGAATGTGTCAAGGCGTTTCACGAGGTGGAGCAGATCTTCTCGGTAGTCCGCAAACAGGGCGGCTCCTTTGGATAATTCTTTGAAGACCTCGGTTCGCAGGTGATCGATTTCTTCTTCTACAGTGAAGAGTTTCTCAACATACTTTTTTGCTTCATCTAATTTTGCTTTAGAGATGCTTTCCATTGCCTTATGCAGCAGTGTGACGGTGTCAAGGGCTGTGCCTATCTGTTCCTGAGCAAGGTCCAACAGTTTTGTTCTGCGACTTTTTTCAAACCAAGCATAACTTTTCTTAGCCATTTTTTTCCCTCCTTTACAGTTTTCAACTTATCTCAGTGTTGTTTTTTCTCCTGTTGCAAGATACACAATTGACTCGCCAATGTATGTAGCATGGTCAGCAATCCTCTCAAGATACCTCACCACAAGCAGACTTGAAATTGTGCATCCAGATGGAGCATTGGTTTTAATCAATTCATCAAGATAATCGTAGTATAGTTGGTCTACATATTTCTCCATTTCAGACAATGTTTTCGCAAGTTCTGCATTATGGTTCTTCAGCGCCTCAATGCTTGTTCCAACCATGTTCAGGGTTTCACTTCCCATTTTTTTGAGTAGTTTCCTGAAAGACAAGCCGCACTCACCCATCCCACCGATTCGTTCGTAGATTTGTGAGATGTCAAGGGCGTATCTTCCATATCGTCTGAAGTCGTAACAGATTTTCATGTATGATTTCACGATTCGAAGGTCAGAAGCGACAGGTTGGAATCTAGCAATAATTTCGAAGGCCATGTCCTCAATAGGTTCCGCCATCGAAGACAGCGTATCTGAGAGTTCTTCGACTTGTTTGGGATTGTGGGTTCCTTCAACGTAGTTCATAACAGATATAGAAACTGTTGTTTGCGCAATCTCTCCCATACGAAAGAGCATGCTTGCCAACTGTTCCAATCCTGCATCAATTAATCTCTTCATTTCTTGTTCACCTAACCGAATTCTCCTGTGATATATTGTTCAGTTAACTCGTGCTGCGGATTCTCAAAGATGACCTTCGTGTTGCCTTCCTCGATTACCTTCCCCAAATACAGGAAGATCGTGTAGTCAGAGACCCGTGACGCCTGCTGCATGTTATGCGTGACTATCACAACAGTATAATCTGTGGACAGAACTCTTATGAGTTGCTCAATTTTTGCTGTTGCAGCAGGGTCCAAGGCACTGCAAGGTTCATCCATGAGAATGACTTCAGGGTCCACCGCCAAGGCTCTGGCAATACACAATCGTTGCTGCTGTCCGCCAGAGAGGTCAAAAGCACTGTCATTTAGGCGGTCATGAACTTCGTCCCATAAGGCGGCAGCTTTCAAGCTTTTTTCCACAATTTTGTCAAGGGTCTTGCCGCTTGCTGTTTTGTGGATTTTTGGACCAAAAGCAATGTTTTCGTATATCGATTTGGGTAGCGGGTTTGGTTTCTGGAACACCATTCCTACCTGTCTTCGCAGGTCATAGACGTTGGTACCATTGCTGTAGACATTTTTATCTCCGATAAAGACTTCACCGGTTGTTCTGCTGGATTTGATGACATCGTTCATCCTGTTGAATGACCTGAGGAGTGTTGATTTGCCACAGCCTGAAGGTCCCATAATGGCTGTTACTGTGTTTGCCTTTATTTCTAGGTCAAGGTCTCTGATAACGTGTTTATCTCCGAACCATATGTTCAGTTTTTTTGCACATATTTTGGTGTCGTAGCTCATTGGCAGTTCACCTGCTTTTTGTTTAATGTAACCATGGTTGTTTCCTCCTGTAATATATTCTGAGAATTATCGCAACAAGCGAAAAAGCGACAACTATAAAAAAGAGGATTAAGGCTATCCCAAAAACTTGCTCTGGTGCCTCTCCCTGAGCAACTATCTTCACGTACATATTGAAGGAAAGGGACATTACAGGCTCCAAAGGCGAAGACGGCAAACCTCGGGTAATCAGCACACATGAAGTGAAGAGTATCGCCGCTGTTTCTCCTGCAACCCTGGCAATGCCCAAAATCAAGCTTGTCACTATTCCAGGCGCTGCAGCAATCAGAGTTGTCAGGCTAACTGCCTTCCATTTTGTTGCACCCAAAGCCAACGCAGCCTGCTTAAAGGAGGCGGGAACAATCCGTATGGCCTCTTCGGAACCTCTTATGACGATGGGCAGAATCATCAAAGAAAGAGTTAACCAACCAGACAAAAGCGAAATGTTGAATCCAAGTTGTCTGCTGAACAAAGTGTACCCAAACAAACCAATAATAATTGATGGAACTCCAGCCAAATTGTTGATTGCCTGATCAATGATTCGTGTTACTTTTCCGCCGGGCGCATACTCCACAAGGTAGATGGCTGCAAAAACTCCGATTGGACCTGCAATTGCAGCTGCTCCCAAGAACAGGTATATTGTTCCCACAATCATTTCAAACAATCCGCCCTTGAGGGCGCTTGTGGTTATCAAATCCAAATTTAGAGTTCCAACGCCCGTGAAGAGGGTGGCTGCAATCCAGAAGAAAGCCAACAGGCAAATAATCACGGGTACTCCTAGGGCAATGAAGAAGATTCGTTCTTTAGTTAGGCTACCCAGGTTGAACACCTCTCTTTACAACGATGTCAGCCAGAGTGTTAACTATGAACGTGATTATGAGCAAGATGAGCCCTAACCCAAAAAGGGCACTGTATTCTAGGCTTCCCACCGCAGCTTCGCCCATGTGTGTTGCAATAAAGGATGGAATTGCATAAATCGCCTCCAAGTAACTTGTTGCGATGTGAGCTTGGTTACCTGCAATCATTGACACCGCGATTGTTTCTCCAATGGCTCTACCAAAACCCAGCATTATGCTCGCTAAGATGCCAGACTTTGAGATGGGCAACACAACACTTTTGATGGTTTCCCATTTGGTTGCCCCAAGACCAAGAGCAGCCTCTTTGAAATTTTTGGGCACAGCAGAGATTATTTCTCCTGAAACGCTTACGATTGTGGGGATTGTCATGAGTGCAAGTATCAGAGAAGCCGTAAGTGCAGTTTGTCCAGAAACTATTCCAAAGAAGGAAGAGATGAAGGGCGCCAGAATCAGTAATCCTATGAATCCGTAGATTACTGAGGGAATGGATGCTAAAAGTTCTATGATAGATTTGACTGGGTCTCGTATATGGAAGGGCAAAACTTCTGAAACAAATATTGCAGTGGCGACGCCTATGGGGATTGCAATGACTAGGGCGCCGAAGGTGACCATTAGGGAGCCATACAGTAGAGGGAGCCCACCGAAAATTTCTTTCTCGAGGTTCCATTGCATGCCAAAAAGTAGTTCGGGTCCAAACTTAGAAAAGGCTAGAGCGCCTTCTCGGGTTACAAAAAAGAGCATCAAAAACAGAATAATGATGGAAAATGAAGCACAAAGAAAAAGAACAACAGTCATAGGTTGAGATTTTAAACTAACAAAAAAGGAAGAAATTTTGTTGAGCGTTTTGTTGCTCATTTCTATTCAATGTCCTTGTGCTTCATTTGGTATTATAGGCTTCTTCTATGGGTAGTTGTAGCTAGCTGGAAGCGTTAGGAATCCTTCTACTTCTACGATGGCTTGACCGTCTGGACTGAGAACAAACGAGATAAACCTGTCAGCTAATGAACCACTTACAAGGGGACTGCTTGTTACGAAGTAGAGTAGTCGAGAGATGGGGTAACTGCCGTTGTTGATGTTTTCTATGGTTGCTGGAACGTAGGGACCGCCCTCTTCCGCAGCTAAAGATACTGCAACAATGTCGTTGGTTAAGAATCCGAAGCCTACGTAGCCTATTGAGTATTGAGTGTCTTTTACTGCTGTTCTTACTGCAGGATTGCTTGATTGTTCATGAACGATTGTGGTGTCGATTTCGAGATCATATTCATCGATTGTGTACTCCTCGAAGGTTCCTCTGGTTCCTGACCCAGATTCCCTTACAACAACGTAAATGTCTGCGTCAGGTAGATTGGCGCCAACGTCGTTCCAGTTAGTGTATTCTCCAGCAAAAATCATTGCGACCTCCTCCAGAGTCAATTCAATATTGCTGCCTACTGAAGGGTTAACTACAACACATACTGCGTCCAATGCAAGTGGATGTAACCAAAGAGTTCCTGCGTCAATTTCTGTTTGTTTAGGACCACGGGAAGCCATGCCGATGTCAACTGTGCCGTCTATTGTTTGTGCATAGCCTGTTCCTGAGCCACCGCCTTGAACAGTCACTGTAGTGCCAGTGTATAGGTTCATAAATGCTATAGCGGCTTTGTTAGCGACAGGCAGAACAGTTGTTGAACCAGCAAGATTGATGCTTCCTGTTCTCCATTCGCTGTCTTCAGGAAATTCCGATGTTGTACCAGTTTGTCCCGAATTCATCATGTAGCCAATACCAAGTCCAATTACAAGAAGCGCTACCATTCCGATGAGCGCAATTATTGTTGATATGCCTTTGTTTGATTTTCCAATCAAATCTTTTACCTCTATATTCTGATAGCAAAAACGCAGTCCATAAAGTATATAGTTTTTCTACATAACATATATAATCTATATAGGAAAAGTACATCTGTACAAAGGACTTTGCATCTATGAAGGTTTTAGAAGTGGCTCATTCTCAACATAGACAGAATGAAGAAACAAGGAAACTCCAGATAACAGGGGGCTCCACCTACGTACTCTCATTACCAAAAAGGTGGGTCACCCAAAGTGGGCTTGAAAAAGGCAGCCCATTGCTCGTCAGACAAGAAAAAGATGGCTCCTTAGCCATTTTGCCTCCAGAACTTCGAAAACTGGAAAAGACGGAAGATGCACTAATCAAAATTTCTCCGGAAGACAGCTCTGAAGCGATTATACGAAAAACTGTTTCAGTATATCTACTGGGCTACAACATAATTCACATAAGAGCAAAAGACCAGCAACAAGAAATCTTGTCAACACAAAGAAATGCAGTCAAAACTTTTGCCCGAAACATGCTTGTTGGAACAGAGATAGTAACTGATACATCTAAAGAGTTGACCTTGCAGGTTTTGTTAAGTTACCCTGAATTGTCAGTTCCGAGCGCTTTGCGGCGAATGAGCATTATAACAGCATCTATGCACAAAGATGCAATAACTGCCCTCAGAAACATCGATTATCAGTTGGCAGAAGATGTTAGAGCCACCGACTATGAGGTTAACAGATTCCATCTCTACATAATACGGCAGCTGAAGATAGCGATTCAGAACCCTCGGATAATAACGGAAATAGGGTTGAAAGTGCCCCAAGATTGCCTCGGCTATAGGCTCATAACCAAAATGGTGGAAAGAACAGCAGACCACGCCACCAACATAGCAAAATATGTTCAGCGCCTCAAAAGAAAGTTAGATGAAGAGTTTCTTCAAGCAATCCAAGAAATGAATAAGGTAGCGATTTCCTCCTTTGAAACTTCGATAGACTCTTTGTTCAAACGAGACTTTAGATTGGCAGATAGCGTTATCGCAAAAGCGAACACGATAGCTTCTCTGGAAAAGGAAGCGCTACTTTCGTCAAAAGAAACAGACATAGAGGAAGCAGCAAACATTAGACTAGTTATTGAGAGTGTAAGAAGAATAGCAGAGTATTCTATGGACATTGCAGAAGTTGTTCTAAACATGACTGCCGAATCGGTGATAGAATAGATTAAGCATTTATTTGTGAGTTGCTAAAGTGTGTCTGGTGTAAGGTTTGCAGTTTGAAGGACGCGACATAGTATCCATCAAAGATTTCACCCGAGAAGAAATCGACTATATTCTGAAAACCGCAGCCTCCATGGAACAGACAGCCAAAAAAGGCTCAAACATGCTCCACGGCAAAATCTTGGCAACCCTATTTTTTGAACCCAGCACCCGAACCCGCCTAAGCTTCGAAGCCGCAATGAACAAACTTGGAGGAACAACAATCGGCTTCGCAGAACCCAAAGTAGCTGCAATCAAAAAAGGCGAAAACTTGGCAGACACAATCAGGGTCGTAGAAAACTACGCTGATGTCCTTGTGCTACGGCATCCCCTAGAGGGCGCAGCCAGATTAGCAGCCGAATTCTCTGATGTGCCTGTTATAAACGCTGGCTCAGGAGCTGAGGAGCATCCAACCCAAGCATTGTTGGACCTGTATACTATCCTGAAGGAGAAAGGAACAATCAACGGCCTGAATATAACGTTGATGGGAGACCTGCGGTATGGACGCACAGTCCATTCGTTGGCGTATGCCTTGTCTCTTTACGATGTGAACTTGACTCTGGTTTCGCCAGAACTTCTTCGAATGCGAATGGAAGTTTCTGATGCCATAAAACAGAGGATAAACATAGTGGAGTGCTCTGCAGTTGAAGATGTCCTGCCTGAAACGGATGTGCTGTATGTCACACGGATTCAAGAGGAAAGGTTCCCAGATCCTGCAGAATACGCTAAAGTGAGCGGAACATACAAAATTGACGTTAGCACTTTGGAAGGCGCAAAGGAGGACCTGATTATCATGCATCCTCTGCCAAGGGTTGACGAGATAGCTCATGAAGTGGATGATATGCCCTATGCCAGATACTTCCAGCAAGTATGGAACGGCATAGTAACCCGAACAGCTCTTCTGGCACTAATATTCGGAGCAAAAAAATAGCCATAATGCCTTTAGCGTAGTCATAGAGCAGGTTAATTACTTTCTTAAATGAAGAAAAAAGGGCAGTTTTGGGGATTGGTATGTCCCCGTAGCCTTTGCTTTTAGGTTCTGTATCTGTCTAGAAGTTCCTGTTTCTTGCCGTTGTTCCATCCAGATACTGCCTGATAGTATCCTGTTACTCTAGACCACCATTCCACTTTGTTGGAGCCACAGTAGGGGCAGTTCTCGAGGATGGGAGAAGTGACTTTTCCGCAGGCGCTGCATACAGTCAAGTCTTTGGTGTAAGCGTAGTAGCCGATGTTGCTTTGGGTGGTAATCCGTTTGGTCAGCTTATAGAGGGCTTCAGGGTCTGGAGAAGCGTCACCTAGCCAGATGTGCAGCATGTTCCCTCCATTCAGGAGTGGGAAGAACTTCTGCTCAAGGTTTATCTTGTCAAAGACACCCATTTTGGCTTTCACATCAACGTGGGTTCCGTTGCTGTAATAGACTGGAACATCCTTCTTTCTTTGATTGAGAAGGAACTTGGCTTGCTCCACATCTCCACGGACAAGCTTTTCCGCATAGTCCCGATAACGGTCAGTGAGGAGATCAGCTATGGCAAACCGTTGGGCTGTAGACTCGGCTGGCGTCCTAGCCAAGGCAATCTTGTAGCCGCTACGTGACTCCAGTTCTTTCTTGTATTTCTGCATTTCCAGAATCACCTTAATCAGAATCTTGACTGCTTCAGGATTTTCGTGGAGCTGGTATCCTGTGTGATGCTGTGCCATCTCGTTTCCGCCCACAAGACCGATAGTGAAGGTTAGTTGATCAAAGTCCACGGCTTGTGTTCCCTTTTGGTGAGTTCTTGGGTCCAATGGCCGCTGGGTGGCGAAGGGTATCCTGTTGTTCTTGATGGCAAGATCCATCCACTTCTTTTTGGCTTTGAACACCTGAAGAGCGGAGTCCATGAGGCTGCGGCTTTCCTCGAAGAGCCTTTCATCGTCTCTGTTGGCTTTGTATGCCATTCTTGGAAGATTCACGCTCGCAACCTGCCAGCTTCCCATAGTGAAGTGTTTTCCGTTGTCGAAGTTGAGTTTCTCATAAAAGTCTTCGCTGTCTTCAGGAGTTTCAACAAAACAGTAGGCGCAGCACTGGTAACAGGAGACTCCTTTGCCGTAGCCCCTATAGGCAGGCATCAGGTTGTCGAAGTATGGTTGCCCAAATTTGGCTACAGCTTTGTGGACGTCAAGCCACACATCATCATATTCTGGCTTGAAAAACTCTGGACTCAAGGAGTTTTCGAGTTTTGGAAAGTTGAAAGGCTTTCCCCAGTAATCACCGTTAAGAGCCACGTCGTAAAGGGCTTTGAACATGGTGCGGACTTCGTCCTCGTAAGTTCCATAGACATCAGGTCCAACATGTCCATGCATTACAACAGGAACATTTTTCCACAAGTCAGGAACTCCAGGCTGCACCTGAATGTTACTGAAAACCAGCTGCCCTCCTCTAGCCACGTAAGCTTGAGTGTACTCGAAGAACATCATCTGCATAAGCTGCCTAATTTTTTCATAACTCAAGCCTCTAACGTACGGCGCAAGGAAAATCAGAAAGTTGTAGAAGCCCTCACCGCCAGCAAAGTTAGTTTGAGCAGAAGCCAATATTTTGGCTGTGTGAAGAATAGCCACCTCAGCATGCTTAGCTGGACCCGCAATACTTGTTCGAGTGCCAAGACCGTCAGGCATTAGTCCATAGTAAAGGAAGTAACGGAGATCCCAGTCTTGACAGAAAGGTCGAGTTCCGAAGTATTCAAGATCGTGGATGTGAAGATCTCCGGACAGGTGGGCATCAGCAATTTTTGGGGGCATAAGCAGCAGGTATTCTTCTCCTGAAACCCAGTCTGCTTTTCTTTTGTGTGCTGTTTCAGGGTTAGGCTGAAGGTTCGCGTTTTCTTTTGCCTTGTAGCCTGTGCCCATGTCAATTTTGTAGGCATCATAGACGGGGGCACCTACTCGAGTTAAAATATTCCTGTAAAGAGCAAATTCAGGTCTCTGAGCGGACCTAGCTAACAGGATATTGTTTACTAGTTCCCGTATCAGAGGTCCACTGATGAACTTGAGATTCAGGTCAAAAATTTTCATCTCTACCTCAAAGGCGATATCCTCAGCATCTTGTCTGCTTATGGCCTTTGTATCATAGAATTCTTCTGCCAGTTTTGTTTCAGTCAGCAACTGCTCAACAATTTCGTTTCTGCTCCATGGCACCATGAAACCGTCTGTTCCTCTAACCATGGGACGAAGCTTTTGAATAATTTCAGTCATTTACATTGCCTCAAATTTTTTTGAAAAGTTTGGGTTGATTAGACCGTTGTTCTCGAATATTTGGCTGTCAGTGTACACCATTCCATCAACTTCTAGGGCTGGCGCAGACATGACAACAAAGTTTCTCATGACTAGGTCAGTCATTACATCAGAGTCTCCTAGATTTTTTTCTACAAAATTTGTATTTTTGTTCTTTAACCACTTTTTCAGCATTTCACATCTGGGGCATCCGCTGCTTGTGTAGACGACTACGTCGTTTGCTGCGGAATGCGCGGAAGTGCTGCCGAAATCTTCTGAAAAGCCCATGAAAATTACCTCTCTTTTAATCGACGAGATAAGATGTTAGGTATAGGTATGCTTATTTAATTTTTTAGGTTTAATGGTATAAAATTCTGTATAAGACCTCAATCAAATTGACATTTAGCTTTCCAGCCATATTTGGTAGATATAAGCCAGCAACAAAAATCTATAAAACGGTTGTGACTAAGATGTGTTTTTACTATAAATAGGGGTTAAGAAGACAGAGCAGTTAAACCACAAAAAAGACAGCTTTTTTGGTTACACGCGACTGAAGGACTGAAGCATATTAACTGACCCGCAAGACGGGCATTTCTCTAATTCTCCATAGTAAATTTGCTGGCAACTAGCACAATATGCGATGTTCCTGTTAAAGGCGTATAACCCAATTCCATAGTTTCCAGCAATCTCCCGAGTTATGGACAGCAACTCGTCAGGCTTTTGCGTTTCATCAGCAAGTGGCAATACTGCTAAGTGCCCTCCTAGAGTCAAACTGTGGAATCGTTCCTCAACTCTCATACGGTCTTTCCAAGAAGCATCAAGGTTTAGAGGCAAAGCAACCAAGTCAGTGTAAAAGGGCTTCTCTCGGGTGCCTCGGGCACGAACCTTTGCCCATCCATATCGTTCTGCATCCAACTCTGCAAGCCGTTTTGCAGCATCTGAAGCAGGCACCATAGCCAAGGCGGCTCGTGTCTCAGGCTTCTTGGAATATCGCTTAATTTCGCTGGAGATGTAAGCTACTGTTTTTTTCGCAAAATCCAATGTTTCGCCGTCAAGTTTTAGAGGCTTGTCGAAGAAGGCTTGGATGGTTTCGTTTAAGCCAACGAAGCTGACTAGGCGAGCAGCGTTTTCAATTCTGAAGTATTGGTCGCCGTCAGTTTTCTGCATCAGGAAGGGCAGCATCTGTTCTCTTTCTCTCTGTTTTATTATGCGGTACTTAATATTCAACGCCCGCAACGCCATCTCTAACTGGTCATCTAAGACCCGGAAAAATTTTGCTTCTTTGCCTCCTGCATCATACATGACTCTGGGCAGGTTTATTATCACGGTGTCCACGCTTCCTGTCTGCATGGTATCCAGTTCCCAGTCGTTTCTCCAGTCAGAAGCTAATCTGAAGCCTGTTGAGGTATAGGATGCATTTGCCTGTTCAGGGAAGCAGAGATTAGCAAAGTAGGGAAGACCTGTTTCAGCCGCAAGCTTATGGGATTCAAAAAGAAGATTGACACAGTCAGAGTCTTTGAGAACTTCAGGCCGTATCTTGATTATCAGACGCGGATTGAAAACGGGTTTGTTTCTGTCATCCGCAAACATGACTTCGATGATGAGAGAGGCTAGGCGGCGGCTTTCATCAGCAAAGTCTCCGTAACAGCCGACAACTTTTCCTTCTGGTCCAATAGCTTCCTTTTCTTTCAGAAATTTAGGGACAACAAATTCTACGCCCAATGAAACACCAACTGAGCTTCCGCATGAGAGGGGATGACTTAAGTTAATGACGAAGAGCTTCAAGGCTTCCCTGACTCGTTCCTCTGAAAGATTTTGGCTGAAAGGCGCCAAAAAGATGTTAAAGAAGTCTATGGTCTGCTCTCCAGAAGTTTCTACATCAGCAATCTTCAGGACGTTAGAGGCGGTTATCAGCGCCGCTTCAAGGCTTTTAGGTGGAGAATAAGAGGGCTCCTGAAGATTCATACTTCTGCGGCTCAGTCCATTTTGAAGGAAAAAGCGGAGGTCATGCATGAACTGACCAGGCTTCAAAACCCATGTGCCGAGGTGCTTGAGGTGAAGACCTCCAGAAAGGTGGGCGTCAGCAATATCGCGGGGAAGAACGTTGAGTAGGGTGTACTCTTCCATAACCGCGTCGGCAGCTGCTTTGTGTATAGCCTCTGTGCCCTGTGCTTTGGCGTAGGTTGAGTCTATCAGCTGGTTAACGTCGTAAACTGGGAGCCCCAGACGCGTGAGTTTGTGGCGATACTCCTCCAGACCCTTTTCTACAAGGATTGCGTTGACCATTTCGCGGATTAGGGGTGCGGTCAAGTATTTTGTTTTGAATTCTAGGAGACGTTTTTCTGTTTCTCGGGCGATTTTTTGGGCTTGGAAGACGGGAACGCTTGCTTCCTTCACGAGGGCTTCAGCGATTTTGCTTCTGTCAAATTCTTCCATTGCAAGGCGGCTGGTTCGTACAAAAATTTTTTTTCTTTGTAAGAACTGCTGTCTGATGTCTTCTGTGAAGTTGATCATTGTTTTGCCGAGGTCTGTGAGACGGTATTCTTTATTGTCTACGTCGGGTTCTATGAGGTCAGCGCTTAGAAGATATTTGAGGTGGTAGGCGAATCTTCCTGCATCTCTGCTTGGGTTAAGTTTCAGAACTTTCATTAGGTCAGTGTAGGATTGTGGTCCTTTCTCTACGAGGGTGATTAGAAGTTGCATGCGCAGAGAAGAGGATGCTGCCTTTAGAACCTTTAGACCTGATTTTCGTCTCCGCTTTGGCATGGTTGAGTCTCCGTTACCTGCTATTACAGTAGTCTAGTTTAAAAAATTAAAGTATCCTATAAAAATCTGTAACATAAAACACGACATAATTGAAGAATAACAAGGGTATGGCATGTTAAAAGTGATCAAAATAAGGCTTAAGCAGAACTTGATGGAATACAAAAAATGGTAAATATCAGGTCTAAACCATTAAAACAGCACCTATCTTTAGAGGAAGAGTTGATGAGAACAAACTTTACTAAACCATCCTTGGTTGCAGTTTTAGTTCTGATTTTGACTACCACCGCACTTATGGCAGCTTCGCCAACAGTTGACGCATTAACTCCTGATACCACAGCTAAAGTGACGCTTACAGGGAGCACAGTTAATGCGAATGTTACAGTAGGAGTGAAAGCTGGGGACTGGATGGAATACAATGTAACATATGTGGGAAGCGGTGACCCTCCAGATGAATATGCAAAATGGTTCAAATTCCAAATCACAGACGTTCAAGGAACGGGCATAACAGGTAAAATGTCGTACGAGATGTTAAACGGAACACCCACTACAAGCATTCACACGTATGACCTTAAGACGGGGGTTCTGCAGCTCCTCGTTGTTCCCGCAGGACTCACATACGCTGACGTGTTCTATCACGAAGACTTCGGCAACATAACAATCGCTGGAACGGAAGAAGGCACTTATGCAGGCGGAACAAGAACCGCTTTTTACGCAACATTTAACGAAATAAAAGTGTACTGGGACAAGCCTACAGGAATTTTTCTGCAATCAGAACAAGAAATTTTGAACGATAACAATGAAACTATCGAACAGACGGTTACGATATCTGCAACAAACCGGTGGATTGACAAAAATGCAAGTCACAACTCTGAGGTGGATCAAGTTGTGTTTTATGCTAAAGTAGTAGCAGTAGTCGCGGTTGTGGCAATTATAGCTGTTCTACTATTACGAATGATGAAGAAAAGGGGAAAGTAGGTCATTTAGACTACAGGCTATTTGGGTTGGCAGCTACTGAATTTTCCTGTGTCAGCCCATAATCCTACTGCAATAAAGGTAACCTGTTCAGGGTAAATTCCATCCAGAGGGATAGTGACGTACCAATAAGGAACTAACGTTAGGGGTTCGTCTCTGACATGGGGCCATAATTCTGCTTTTGCACCATCTTTCTCTAAGATAAAATTGCTTATTGTTTGACCGTTTGCTATCCATGTGCAGTTCTGTGCGTATTCCATTGCAATATCTATTGCTTCTTCCTTTGATATGGTGACTTGTGTGCTGCCTATACTGAAAAGAAGCCAACTGTCACTGAGGGAGTCCAAAAAGCCATATTCGTCAAAGGTTAAGACTACGGTTTTTGCTTGATAGTCGATGTTATTGGTTGTGTACTGAAACTCGATTTTGGTTCCCGTTGTTCCACTTCGGATAAGCTTAATGTTGCCCGTTGTTTGTGCAAAGTTACCATCAGTTTTAACTGCCTCCAGCATGCTTATCATCGGTTCCAAATGGGAGGTCCCAGAATATTGCTGGTACCTTTCAAGAATGCCTTTAGCTGCATCAATTAGTCGGATGGGTGGTAGCTCAAAGTAGTATGGTGAACCCTCAGTCACTTTCAGAGAGTAGCTGTAAAGCCTAGAATTTCTAAATATGAAAGTTACATCTAGCTTGCTGCTCTCATAAGTAAGGGACCACTTCACAATCTCCTCGACAATTCCACCCAAATCCTCGCGGTACTCCACAGTGGCACTCTCTAGAGTTGAAGAATATTTTGTCAAATCCAGTTGAACTACATCTCTTAGAAAGGCAACCGCTGGAGTTGGGGAGGTGCCCCAAGACATCAGCCGCTGATTCTCAACGGATAACTGTTCATAGTCAATTTGAAGCTGCTTATAATCTTCGGACATATGTTGATAGTCTGAGGAAAGCTGATTAAATGACATGTACTGTGTAGCGGATACAGCCGAAGAAAATACTATGCCAATCATCAGAACCGCAAATATGGCTTTCCAGCTCAGGGGCAACTTTATGCCCTTTTTCTCAGCTTCAGGGGGCTCTTCTACGCCCCTCATCGTACACACAGCCGCGTCTCCTAGGGGAGAGAGCTTGTATCTTCCATCATCCAGTTTTGTTAGGAGCTCTCCAAGGTTTTCAAGGTGATACGTCAGATGGGAACTGGAGATTCCAAGGGTCTCTAGGATTGTTGAGAAGTTTCGAGGCTTCTCTGCGAGTAGCCGAAGAATTTTGCGGCGGGCTGGATGACTTAAAGATGAGAACATAAGTGAGTAGGGCTCTTCCTCTCTCGAATTGGGCAAAGGTTAACCACCAAACAATAGTGTATAAGGAAGAACAGAAAAGGTTTTTCACTTAAAAAAAATTGACTGGGGAATTATCTGTTAGATCAAGGTCTCTTGACAAAAATGCTTTTCTTGTTCGTAAATGAAGGGTTTATTAATGCCTTTTAATGGGAATTATATGCGCACATAAGGGCAATCTCAGTAAACCGCTTTTTGAACAATTTCCCCCACAGCAAAGAATTGAGTAAAAGCAAAAGTTTGTGGTAGAAAGAATCACTGTTCTGGATTCACTTTTATCAACTCAGGAACCTGTCCCGCCTTTCCTACAACTCCACGGTATAGTATGAAGACGCCCTGAACCCCATCTATGCTCAAAGCGTGGTCTATTCCCTGCCTGATTACACCCCGAACATCATCGCCCTTAATCAGGTTCGCCACAGCGGTAGCAGCAGCATCAGCAACTCCAGCGTCAACAGCAAAAACTGTTACAGCATCAGCATCACCAAAACTAAAAGCATGACTAAACCGTCCACTGCTGGTGGCAACTCCTACTCGAAACTTCGTTAATCTAAAACCCATCTCCCGTGAAAGGGGTTCGTCGCCTGCCTGAAAGCCGATGTCTATTGGCTGGTCTGAAACTGCGGAGACTTCTCCTCCGTTCTCTACAACAGCAACCTTGCATCCACTGTCAATCATTTCTTGTACTGCCAAGTCAGCTAAGACTCCAGCAACAGCAGCCATGGGACCTACATTAGCTTTGGCGGAAGCCTCAGCCATCAACTGTGCCACTTTTGGTGCCCCGTCAACGGGTACGGGTTTAAGAGAATGCAAAAATTGCTTATTTTTTTTGACGTATGTTTCTAATTGTTGTCTGTGGTGTTTTATCGCAGATTTTGCTGTTTCGATGCCGCTTTTTTTGTCTGAGATTATAGTGCAGTTTGATTCCTTGAGGCGAAAAGCCTCTTTGATGAGGTTTTTGTTTATCATTTTTGGTTATTACGGTGCTGTTCAACAAGGCTTATGGCTCGGGCTGGGCAAGCATCCACACACAAGCCGCAGGGACTGCCGATACAGGTATTTTCGTCGAAAACTATTGAATGGTCCTCCTTGAAGGATATTGCATTCACTGGACAGAGAGCGTAGCATGCGCCACAATCAATGCACTTATCATAGTTGACTTCAATGAGCTTCGGAAACTTGACAACCACGCCTTTGGCCTTGAAGGCTTGAACAATCTTTTTGAGGTGAACTTTAGGAACTTCCACCAGAATATCGCCCCCGAGAGAGTTGATGGTGGCAGTAACAATTCTCATGGGGATTCCAAGCTCAAGAATAACCTGCGAAGTTATTGGCTCCTCAACGTTTTCTTCACTAAATCTTAGTAGTATTCTATCCATTCCCTTCACCTTCCCCTCAACTTTGCTATATCTTCAGAGGTTATGAGACCCACAACCTTCTTGTCCCTGTCTATCACAGGCAATGCAGATATGTGATGCTGCGCCAGCTTCCTTGAAGCCTCCTCCAGTGACACATCAGGTCTTGTAGTAAACACCTTCTTTGTGATGATGTCAGCAAGCCTAGTTTTTCCTTCGGCAATTGCCCTAGTGAGGTCCCAAGAAGTCACTATGCCCCTGAGAGCTCCGCTTTCATCTGTCACAACCACGTGATTCACTGACTTGTTTATGATTCGCTTCGCAACAGCCTTGATGTCTTCGCCGACGCTGCAGGTGACAGCCGCCTGAGCCACAGTGCTAACAAAAGTTATCTCGCCACCCTGTTTCATAGGATTACAGACAGAGTTTGTAGGCAACGTTTCAGAGGGAGCAGAGAGATAAAATGTGCCGTTTTCGATCCATGACTTAAGTATCCCAGCAATCTTCTTTGCCTTCTTCAAACTGGACATGGAACTGACTTTGACTTTTCTGTCATTGATTGTCACTTCACCTGACTTCAAGGTGGCATAACTAACTTTGCCCAGCTTAGGTCGTTCCCGCCGGGGAACCCCATAGTCAACAATATTCGTGAAGATTTCTTCGTCCCTCAATGCTGTCTTCTTCGCTAACCCTTTATTCAGTATGGGAATGGGAATGCCCATGCCAATGTAGAGGCTTGTACCATACTTGGTAAAGGCCCCTCCGCTAATGAATTCGGGGCTCATCTGTTTGCAGTCTCCTCGAACCATCAGCGTTCCAAATCCGTTAGTTGGGTCATGTTGGGTGCCTTCTCCAAGGACGTGACCTTGTGCGCCCCCTAGGAATATGCGGGTTCCTATGCCGATGGTTTCGTAGTCAGGATCATTCATTAGAGGATTCAGGGCACCTGCTCCAGAGTATGTAGCGTTTCTGAATCTTGGCAGCAGCTTGCCCATGTAGGTATAGATTATTTCGTCGCGGCTGTTGGTGGCGCAGACGTAATGTTGGTAACAGTTGCGGAAGTTCAGCAGATAAAACTGGTTCAGGTCATCTTTTGTAAGGACGGTGTCCAGTTTGGTTCTGGGGTAACAATCTGTTCCATAGGAGATTGCTCTTAGTTCAACTTGTTTGCCTGCAATCAGGTCTTCTATGATGTGTCCGCCTCCATACTCGAAAGGTTTGGTTTCGGACATTTGAGAAGCGCCTATGTACAAGTCAACTGCGGCACCTGGGTGACTGACCTCAACATCATTTATCCATGCTTTCTGGATTTTGATGGGAGGGTCTGAGTGCCCAACGTTTATTATGGCGCCTGATGAGCACATTGCTCCGAAGGTTCCTGTAGTAACTACATCAACTTCTTTGTATGCGACTTCTATCCCGCTGCTTTCCACTAATTTTTTCATTTCTTCAGCGGTTACAACTTGGACGTCGCCAGATTTGATTTTCTGGTTGATTTCCGCGATTGTCCGCCCATTGTTTTCTTTCGAGGCTGCCATTTTCGTAGTCTCCTATAACACACTTATGGTTATGAGACATAGCAAACGTCATTACCATTTTAATATTTTACTGAAATAATTATTCCAAAAGGAATATAAATCCGTGCTCCAAACATCAGATTATGCTACCTTCATTAAAAGAAGTTGCCAAAAAACGAAAAATTTTGGGACTAACCCAGCAAAAGCTTGCAAGGCTGGCAGGAGTAAGCCAGTCTCTAATCGCAAAACTAGAATCCCACAAAATTGACCCCTCCTACACCAAAGTTAAGGCAATATTTGATGCGCTGGAGCAACTGCAAACAGAAAAAGAGGTTCGCGCCGAAGAGGTGCTGCACAGCAAGGTTATTGGAGTCCAGAAGAGTGCTCCTGTGTCAAAGGCGGTTCAGACTATGGCTGATTATGGGTATTCTCAGCTTCCAGTCTTTGACGGAAAACACCCTGTTGGGAGCATATCAGAGAAGACCATCATAGGGAAGGTTTCGGCAGGGAAAGACTTGAACCAGATTTCCAAGCGTTCTGTAGGCGAGGTAATGGAGGAAGCTTTTCCGTTGGTTGGCGAAGATGCTCCGTTGCCTCTGATTTCGAGCCTCCTGCAAGTTTATTCGGCGGTTCTGATTTCGAAGAAGGGCACAGTTGTAGGCATCGTAACCAAAGCAGATTTATTAAAGATGCTCCTCTAATGCAATCAAAAAGGGTGGGAGATTTTTCTGTGAGTGTTGCGGTTGAAGCAAAAAATCTAGTGAAAGATTTTGGGTCAGTCAGAGCTCTTGACGGCTTAAACTTTGTAATAAAAGAGGGCGAAATCTTCGGATTAATCGGATTGAACGGGGCAGGAAAAACAACAGCTCTAAGAATCACATCAACATTGTTATTGCCAACTTCAGGTACTGTAACCGTTTTTGGTCACGACGTGGTTGATGAGGCATCAGAAGTTCGTAACATGATCAGTTATCTTCCAGAAGAGGCTGGAGCCTACAAAAATCTTTCAGGGTTAGAGTACCTCAAGTTTATGGCAAACTTCAGAACCAACGACAAAATGGCCATAGAGAAACTGGTTGATGCAGCTTCTGAAATTTCTGGTTTAGGAGACCGCCTCAAAGACAAAGTTAAGGGCTACAGCAAAGGAATGAAACGCCGCCTTCTGGTTGCCAGAGCCCTAATGACGAAGCCTAAGCTGGCAATACTAGATGAGCCTAACAGCGGCTTGGATGTGCTTCATTCAGTTCATGTTAGAACGCTCATAAAGCGTTACTCAAAGGAGCATAACGTAACAATTCTTCTTTCAAGCCACAACATGCTGGAAGTGGAGTATCTCTGCGACCGCGTGGCGCTGGTTAACAAGGGCAAAGTTGTTGCTCAAGGTTCCTCAGAGGAACTTAAGAAGAAATTCAATGCGCTTAATCTTGAGGAAGTGTTTGGGGAGGTGGTTGGCTTTGCTTAGCGGCTTAATGAACATCATCATAAAGGAAATCAAGGAGCTAGTCAGAGACCCGAAAGTCCTCCTTCCCATGATAGTTATTCCTCTGGTAATGTTTCCTTTGATGGGCTTTGCTATCGAAACATCCATGGCAACAGTAGAACAGAGCATAGAAGAAACTTCCGTTGCGTTGATTGACCAAGACCAAGGTCAATATGCACTAACCCTTCAAGCATTCATGACAGGGAGTAATTTTTCGATAACACATCTCGACGACGTGACAGTGGATGAGGCACTAGAACAGGTTCAAGACTCGAACCTCACCAGCCTCATAATAATCCCGTCAGGGTTCAGCGAAAATATAACTGAGGGCAAAACCGCAGACATAACAGTTTACACACCGTTCAGGGGTGGGGGAATCGCCGAATCTACGCGCTCATCTACAGTAAACACATTGCTCAACATTTTTGAGAGTGGAATTCTTGACCAAAGAATTCGAGAAGGATTTCCTGAATACGAAGCAGTAGAGATTCTGAACCCAATAAATTTGGAGGACAAATCGATAGTTAAGGGCAAAAGCGCGGATGTTCGCCCCGCTGATCTCTTTGGCTTGATGATTTCCCAAACCACAATCATGCCTGTCGGAATGATGACGTTACTCATCTTTGCCATGCAGCTTGCAGCCACTGCAGTAGCATCAGAAAAGGAAGAAAAAACCCTAGAAACGTTGTTGACTATGCCCATTAACCGCACCATGATTCTGGCAGGCAAACTAACCGGTTCAATTATTGTGGCTCTTGTGGGGGCAGTAGCATACCTTATCGGCTTTAGTTACTACATGAACTCATTTACAGGAATGGGACCAGACGTAGTTATAGACCTTGCAGCCATAGGATTAGCACCATCTCTTGCCTCATATGCTATTCTCGGAGTTTCATTGTTTATGGCACTGCTTTCAGCTCTAGCACTGGCGATTTCGTTATCTGTTTTCGCCGAAGATGTGAGAGGCGCCCAAGCCCTAGTTGGCCCCCTTTCTATGCTGTTTATTGTTCCAATGATTTTCACAATGTTCACGGACATCACTGCTTTGCCGTTCCCGCTTTCAATCATACTACTTGCAATACCTTTCACTCATCCGATGCTGGCAGCCAATGTGTCCTTCACAGGAAACTATGTAGGCGCAATCGGCGGAATAGCATACATGGCAATCTTCACTATCATAGTGTTGTATGTAGCAGCCAAGCTCTTTGGCACAGAAAAAATACTGACTGCAAAACTGAAATTCCAAAGAAGAAAAAAAATCACACCTAGGGACTAAAAACCCTCATTTGTTTACCAGAATTTCCGTGGCAAGCTGTCCATATACTCGTTTAATGAGCGGATGTCAAACTTGTTTGCTTCCTGCTGCTCCAGCAGCTTAGTTAATGCTGATGCTAGCTGAAGGTTTGTTACAACTGGGATGTTGAATTCTATGGCTAATCTGCGGATGGTGTATTCGTCCTTCAAAACCTCCGAGAAGGTGACCAGATGGTTGGGCATAGGTATGTTGATTACCAAATCGATTTTGCCTTCCTGAAGGAAATCGACAATGTTGGGAGTCTGACCTTTTTCCCTAACCTTATGCAGCACAGAAATCTGGTTTACTCCCTCGTTCCGCAGCACCTCAGCAGTATTCTTTGTTGCATAGATTTTGAAACCCATATTCCTAAGCGCCCGACCAATAGGCACAATCTGCTCCTTCAGCTTCTTTCCGCCAACAGTAATTAGCACTGACCCGCCTTCAGGCGGCATCTTAAACTCTGCAGACTGCATAGCCTTAGACAGAGCATCTTGGAAGTTTTCTCCTAGACACGCTACTTCTCCGGTGCTCAGCATCTCAACACCCAGCACAGGGTCAGCTCCGCTTAAACGCATGAAACTGAACTGGGGAACCTTCACGCCAAAGTGGGTAATGGCAGGCAACTCGGTGAAGCCTGAATCCTTGAATTTTTTACCCAACATCGATAGGGTAGCAAGTTCTATCATATTGACTCCACGGGTTTTGCTGACGTAGGGCATGGAACGGGAAGCCCTGAGGTTGCATTCGATAACGTAGGTTACGCCATCCTTAACGAGGTACTGGATGTTGTAGGGTCCCCTGATTTCAAGGGCTTCAACTATCTTGTGAGTGTAATCCTGAACAGTCCGAAGCACGTCACTGTCCAACGTCAAGGATGGAATTCCCATAGTTGCGTCGCCACTGTGAACTCCAGCATTCTCAACATGCTCAATGATGGCGCCTATGATGTTGTCTTCGCCGTCGTAGACTCCGTCAACCTCAACCTCTTTTGCGTTCTCGATAAACTTGGAGATTACAGCAGGATGATCCCGTGAAACTTTTGCAGCTAACTTAAGGTAATCTGCCAGTTCAGCTTCAGTATAAGCTACCCGCATGGCACTGCCTGACAGCACGTAACTGGGACGAATAAGAACTGGATACCCAACCTTCTGGGCAAACTTTTTGATGTCACTGGTTCTTGTTAGGTCTCTCCATTCAGGCTGAGGAATTCCAAGCTGGTCAAGAAGGGCACTAAATTTTGCTCGGTCTTCTGCATGATCGATACTTTCGCCTGATGTTCCCAACAAGTCAACTCCCTGATTAGACAACTTAAGCGCCAAATTGTTGGGTATTTGTCCGCCCACACTGGCTATGACGCCGAAGGGCTGCTCCTTATCATAAATGTCCAAGATTCTCTCCAGAGTCAACTCCTCGAAATAGAGCTTATCACTCATGTCGTAATCTGTTGAAACCGTTTCAGGATTATAGTTGACCATTATAGCCTCGTCGACACCATTCCTTTTGAGTGCCCATATGGTGTTGACTCCGCACCAGTCAAACTCTACGCTGGAGCCAATCCTGAAGACCCCCGCACCCAAAACAATGACCTTCATGTTGCTTGAGGAAAACTCGATGTCGTCCGCAGTTCCGCCATAAGTCAAATACAAGTAATTTGTTTTCGCTGGCCACTCAGCAGAAAGAGTGTCAATCTGCTTAACAGCAGGAACAATGTTAGCCTCTTTCCTAATTTTCCGTATGGCAAACTCGTCTGTGCTCCGGCAAACTGCAATCTGCTTGTCTGAAAAGCCTATGCGTTTGGCTTCTCTGAGGGTTTCTAGAAAGCGGCTGTCTTGTTGGCTGATTGTGGACAGCATTTCTTGCATGTTGATGGCATTTTGGATTTTGTGGAGGAAGAAGGGGTCGACGCCGCTTAAGTCGTAAATGTTTTCGATGGACATGCCCTGTTTTAGGGCTTTAACTATCATGTAGAGCCGTTGGTCTGTGGGATTCGCCAAAGCATCCTCCAGCGTCTCTAACGTTTCAGGCTCATCCTCGTCGGGATTGCAGACCAGACCCAGCTTGCCTATGTCCAGCATGCGGATAGCTTTCTGCAGCGCCTCCTCAAAGCATCTTCCGATGCCCATAACCTCGCCCACAGACTTCATCTGGGGACCAATATGGCGGTCCACGTTCCTGAACTTCTGCAGGTCCCACCTTGGATACTTGACAACAAGGTAGTCGAGGGCAGGCTCAAAGCAGGCTGTGGTTATGTGAGTGACCTTGTTCTGCAGCTCTGGCAACGTGTAACCGATGCACAGTTTAGCTGCAATGTAAGCGATGGGATATCCTGTGGCTTTGCTTGCTAGAGCTGAGCTTCGTGACAACCGAGCGTTGACTTCTATGGCACGAATTTCCTCTGATTTGGTGTCTAGCGCCCATTGGATGTTGCATTCGCCGATGACTCCTAGACTGCGTATTGCTTTGATGGAAGCTGAGCGAAGAATGTGGTATTCGCGGTTTGATAGTGTTTGGCTGGGGGCAACGACTATTGAGTCGCCTGTGTGGACTCCCATTGGGTCAAAGTTTTCCATGTTACATACGATTATGCAGTTGTCATCGTAGTCCCGCATAACCTCATACTCCACCTCTTTCCAGTGTCCCAAATATTCTTCAATCAGCACCTGAGAAATCATGCTCATGCCCAAAGCACGGCAGACAATGTCACGTAGTTCGTCTTCGTTGTGAGCTACGCCTGAGCCCTTGCCACCCAAAGTGTAAGCCACACGAACAATAACAGGGTAACCGATTTCCCTGCCAACCTCAAGAGCTTCCTTCAAGGTACTTGCAACTTTGCTTTTGGCGATACCCACATCAGCCTTAATCATGGACTGACGAAACAGTTCTCTGTCTTCAGTGTCTTCTATAGTCTGAACAGGAGTTCCCAAAACTTTGACACCATACTTCTCGAGAACGCCGCTTTTGGCAAGCTGGACACCACAGTTCAGGGCAGTTTGTCCTCCAAAACTTAACATGATAGCGTCTGGTCGCTCCTTTACGATGACCTCTTCCACGAACTCAGGCGTTACTGGCAGAAGGTAAACTTTGCCTGCTAACCGAGGGTCAGTTTGGATTGTGGCAATGTTAGGGTTAACTAGAACAGTTTCGATTCCTTCCTCACGAAGAGCCTTTAGGCACTGGCTTCCAGAATAGTCAAATTCTGCGGCTTCACCGATTTTGATGGCGCCGCTGCCCAAAACAATTACCTTTTTTATCCACTCAAACTTGGGCACCTTATTTTGCCTCCACAAGTTTTCGGAACCTGTCAAAAAGGAATTCTGTGTCATATGGTCCGGGCGAGGCTTCGGGGTGCCACTGGAGGGCAAAAGCTGGTTTTGTTTCGTGTTTTACGCCTTCAACTGTTTTGTCGTTTGCGTTCATGAACCATTCTGTCAAGCCCGTGTCCTTCAGTGAGTCCCGTTGCACTGTGTAGCCATGATTCTGGGTGGTAATGTAGCAGCGTCCCGTCTCCAAGTCAAGGGCAGGCTGGTTCTGGGAACGGTGCCCATACTTCAGCTTGTAAGTGTCCCCACCCACAGCCAAAGCCAAAATCTGAGTACCAAGACACACCCCCATCATGGGCATGTCCCTGTCCAGCAACTCCCTGACAGCTTCAACAGTTTTCACACACTTTTTAGGGTCTCCAGGACCATTACTTATCATGACGCCGTCAGGCTTAAAGTCCAGAATCTGCTCCGCCGAACAATCATGAGGCACCCGCACTACATTGAAGCCTCTTCGTAACAGGTTCCGTAGGATGCCGTATTTGACGCCGCAGTCAATCACCACTGCCAGCTTATTTCCTTCAGCCTCGTAGCGGACTGGCTCCTTTACGGTCACCTGTTTTGCGAGGTCTGTGAAGTTGGGGTCCTGAACAGTCTTTACTTCCTTCAGGAGCTTCTGCATGTCTGGCTCTTCATCTGCCTCGCACACTTTTAGGATGCCGAGCATGACGCCTTTGACTCGGAGCTTTTTTGTGAGTTGACGGGTGTCGATTCCGTATATTCCAGGTACGTCCTCGTCTTTGAGCCACTGGTCCAGTGTTCGGGTGGATGCCCAATGGAAAGGATTTTTGCATAGCTCGTGGACAACGAAGCCTGTTACTTTGATGTCGTCGGATTCGAAGTATTTGAGGACTCCATGTTCTTTGTCGTAGGTTGGAACTCCATAGTTTCCCACAAGAGGATATGTGAAGGTTAGAATCTGTCCCTTGTAGGAAGGGTCTGTTAATGATTCGGGGTATCCGACCATGGAGGTGGAGAAGACACATTCGCCTGTGACCTTCTTTGCTGCGCCGAAGCCGTAACCAGCAAAAATGGATCCATCTTCTAAAACGAGAACAGCTTTACCAGTTTCTTTGGGTGGGATGTTTGTTTTCACAGTTCTAACCTACACTATTCTAATCTTCATTTTTTGGTTAACGTGCAATTCTGAACAGCATACTTCAACTGCAGGTCAGCCTCATCTAGCCCTTTTTTGTGCGTTTCAAGGCTCTTTTTTGACTGAGCGGTCAACTGTTTACGGTTTTTGAGCATCCGCTTGACTTCTGCTGGAGCTGGACCGCCCAACGTGTTGTGGTTTTCAACAAACTTTTTGGGGTCTATGGGGTCTTTGATGTCCGCCAGTTTCACGGCTAAAGTGATTCCCGCAACATCTTTAGCGGTCTTATTTAACAGTTCAGGTTTCAAGCTTGAAAGAGCCAGTTTCTTGTCCAGCAAGGTTTTGACGACTGCGCCAACAATCTTGTGGGACGTCCTGAAGGGCACATCATACTTCTTAACAAGCAAATTAGCCAATTCAGTCGTAGTCGAGTAATTAAGAACGTCCTTACTGAAGACGTCCTTGTTCACGGTAAGGTGTTTCGTTAACTCAGAAAGCACACATAATGAAGCTGAAATCGTTTCTATTGATTCCCAAAGCTTCGGAGTGAGCTCCTGGAGGTCCAGATTGTAGCCTGAGGGCAAAGCCTTCAGCGTAGTGACTGATGCTACGAAATTGCCGAGAATTTGGCTCATCCTTGCCCTTATTACCTCTAGGACGTCGGGATTTTTTTTCTGGGGCATGATGCTGCTTGTGAAAGCGAAGCTTTCGGGAAGGTCAACGATTCCAAAGTCGGGTGAGCTCCAGACAATGAGGTCTTCAGCCATCCTGCTGACGTCTGTGGCAAGTATAGTGAGATCTGCCAAGGTTTCTAGAATAAAGTCGCGGCTGCCAACAGCATCTATAGAATTCTCCAGCACACCACTAAACCCAAGGAGTTCTGCGGTTCGTTCCCTGTTTATTGGGAAGCTTGTGGTTGCTATAGCTCCTGCGCCCATCGGACATAAGTTAACGCGCGGAAGCGCTCCCTTTATCCTCATTATGCTCCTCTGGAGTGCATCTACGTAGCTGACTAGGATGTGAGCAAAAGTTACGGGTTGAGCAGGATGCAAATGAGTATATGAAGGCACAAGCGTTTCTGTGTGCTCTTCAGCCAGCTTGATTAGAGAGTCCTGTAGCGTGACTATCAGGTTTATCAGGTCATGAAGGCTTGTACGTAGCGCCATCCTTATGGCTGTTGCAACTTGGTCGTTCCTGCTTTTTGCGATGTGCAAGTTTCCAGCAACATCTTTGGAGACTTTTTTGTTGATTTCTTCTTCAACGGCTAGGTGAACGTCCTCTAGGGTCTGGTCCAGCTTCATTTTTGGGTCGATTTCATTGAGGGCTGCTAGAAGTTTTGCTGCTGTTAAGGGTTTGATTATCTGTTGTTCAAGGAGCATGGTTACATGAGCTTGGTTGATTTTGATGACAGCTTCCAGTAGCTTCTGGTCGCTTTTTATGGATGCAGTAAATTCCACCACATCCTTTCGGGCAGAACCGATTCTTCCTCCACGCAACAACTTAGACAACTTTTTTCACCTCAAACATGAAATAACGGAGCAGCCACAGCCGCTTCCATATTTCTAGCTTTGTTTTTCTTTTTTCACCTTCTCTTTCAGTATGTTGGCTACTTTTGTAGGCAGTCCCCACAGTTCTATGAAGCCTTCAGCGTAGGCTTGGTTGAAGTCTGTTTCCACCTCGTAGGTTGCCAAGTTCTTGTCGTATAGAGACATTGGTGAGGAGCGTGCCGCAACCCAGCATCGTCCTTTGTACAGTTTCATTTTCACTTCGCCACAGACCCGTTCCTGAGTCTTGTCTATGAAGGCTTCTAGGGCTTCCCTTAGGGGGTCTATCCACAAGCCTGTATAAACGAGTTGAGTCCATTTTTCGTCTATCAGCTTCTTGAATTCAAGTTCGTGGCGAGTCAACACCATCTTTTCGAGGTCTTTGTGGGCTTCCATCAGCACTTCAGCGGCTGGGGACTCGTAGATTTCCCTTGATTTTATTCCCACAAGCCTGTCTTCGATGTGGTCGACGCGCCCAACTCCATGTTTGCCCGCAATCTCGTTAAGTTTTTCAATCAAAGCTACGGGCTTCATTTCTTTTCCGTTCAGGGCAACTGGGCAACCTGCCTCAAACTTGATTGTCACGTACTCGGGTTTGTCTGGTGCATCTTCAGGAGAGACCGTTAATTCGTAGATTTCTTCCAACGGCTCCTGGTCCGCATTTTCTAAGTGTCCGCATTCTATGGAGCGTCCCCACAGGTTCTGGTCTATACTATAGGGATCGGATAAATGAGGAATGCTGATACCTTTTTCGTTGGCATACTTGATTTCCTCTTTCCTTGACATCCCCCACTCCCTAACTGGAGCCATAACATTCAGGTCTGGGGCAAGAGCCTTGACTGTGACGTCGAAGCGTACCTGATCGTTGCCTTTTCCTGTGCAGCCATGGGCGACTGCTATGGCATTTTCTTTTTGTGCGATTTCGACCAGTTTTTTTGCTATGAGGGGGCGTCCTAGGGCTGTTGCCATTGGATATTTTCCTTCATATAGGGCGTTTGCTTTTATGGCTGGAAATACGTGTTTGAGGACGAACTCTTCTGTCCCGTCCACTGAGTAGTGATTTTTTACGCCTAAGCTGTGGGCTTTTTCTGCGACCTGTTTTAAGTCGGTTTGTTGCCCCAGCTCCATTGTGAATGTTATGACATCTACGTCATGGTTTTCTTGTAGCCATTTTATGAGGACTGAGGTGTCTAGTCCGCCACTGTAAGCTAATATGACCGTGTTTTTCATTGTGGTTCCCAGTTTGTGGTTGATATTTCGGGAAAGCTTATATAGATTTTGGTCAATATCCTAATAAAACAGGCAAATGTGACCAAAAATGGTCAATTCAATCTCTAAAACAGTCCAAAACCTCATAGACGAAGACCTCTCCCTACAGGATGCCCTGCAAAGAGACTACGGAAACTACAGTGCCATAGCCAGAATGCTCCTCCCCAAAGTCAAAGAAGCCGTAGACACCGAAGACGTAAACCTTGAAAGCGTCATAACATCAGTAAAACGAGCCAAAGCAAACTACACAATTTTGCAAGGAAAAATAACGCGGGTAGTTGCGGGAAGCGGCTTAAACATCCGAACTGACATGGCAAAGGTTTCAGTTGACAGAACAAAAAAGAATCTGGAGCAGATACGAAAAACTTTGGCAACCTTTTCAGGCGAATTTCTTCAAGTCATAGAAGGCAACTCTGTTGTCACGTTAATCTCTGACTTATACTCCTTCAGCAAAATCAGCTCCATCTTCGACAAAACAGATGTAGTAGACCAGAAACAGAATCTCGCAACAGTCATTATCCGCAGCCCAGATGAGATAACGTCCACTCCAGGATGTGTGCAGGCTTTTTACAATGCAGTTTCGCGGCGCCACATCAACATTGAAGAGACAATGAGCTGCTACACAGAAACAATAATTGTCCTAGCCATGGAGGACGTAAGCAAAGCCTTCGCAGCCCTAACAGACCTTATAACAGAGGCAAGAAGAAAAGCAGCCTAAACAGCAATCAGTTTCTCACATTGATTGGATGTGTTTATTTTAGGTCGCTGAGTCTGCTTACTGTAAAGGGAACAAGCATTTCGTCTTTGTTTAGTCCGCCGTGTTGACCAACAGGATTATACTTGAAATCTTTGAAGTGATCAAACCAGACTGTTTCGTTTCCATAAGGCAGAATCAACAGATTCCCAGCCCTATCAAGGAACTGACTGCTTACGTCTCCTAACCCAAACAGACCACTGTTGATTGCCTCTTTAATTTCAACAATCTGCGCTTTGGCACCAATACGTTCTGACAGCAGTTCTTTCGTTTCTGTCAGCTTTTCCTCTTTGACATGAAGAAAAAGGTCTCGATGACTTCCCGTGGGCAAAATATGCTGCCCAGACTTGCCACACTGCAGGTTCGCTATAACATCAGGGAACCTGTCGAGGAATGTTGTCTCTTCGGGAACAACGTTTACTCCTCCATGGTCTGCGGTTGTTACAACCAGCGTCTCTTTCGCGGTTTTCGGGTCGATTTTCTCTATCAACTCTTTGTTTAGCAGGTAAGAGATAACAGACAGCTCTGTGGAGTATTCGTCGCTGGTAGGTCCATATTCATGAGAAATCATGTCCAAGGTGCTGAAATGTACAAAAAAGTAGGCTGGTCCAGTTTGTTTTTCCAAGTTTTTCCTTAACGTAACAGTTAGGTCTGACGACCTTAAAGACGGCACAAGTGTGCTGTTCTTGAAGAGTAGGGAAGCGTTGGCGCTGTAGGCGTATGCGGAGTATATATGAGTGAATGACTTGATGCCTGCTACTTTTAAGCTGGTTTGAAGGTTTTTTCCCTTAAACAAAATGTCTGGGCTGAACCCTTTTTCCACAAGCTCATTTCGGCACTTGGAACCTAGGGGTTCAAAACGGAGGGTGTTAACTATCATGTCGACCTCCTTAAGGTAAAGATAGTACTCAAAAAGCCCATGTTCTTGGGGCGTCAAACCCGTGTTCAAGGTTGTGAGAGCATTAGTTGTTTGTGAAGGAAAAACGCTTGTTAGAGGAAAAACATCACTTTCTTCAACAAGCTTGCCCAAAAACGCGTTGTTTCTGTAACAGCGCAGAAACTGGTTATACCCAAAACCATCTAAAACCAGAAGCACAACTTTTTCGGCTTCAACTTCATTGCCCACAACCGGAAGCTTTGCTAGGTTACTATTAACACCAAACAAACCCAGTATGGTTCCTGGAATGTTTGAAATGCAGTTCTCCTCGTAGCAGGGATAAAGAAAATCGTTATCGTCATGATTTCGGATTGAATCACTGATTTCATGTATCATAGAATCACTGACTTTCGCGAAAAATGAAGGGACAAGCGTACTATAAAATGTCTTCTCACAGCAACTAGACGATTCTAGCTTCTTCCAAAATATTCACTGGCATATTAAGAGCCTAATAGCAGAAGATTGTTGAAAAAATTGCTTTCTAGTGAAAAACTTGAAGGAGTGGGGGTTGGTCAAATTTTCTTGACCTAAATATGTTTAGTTTGGTCAAGATTTTTTGATAAAAAATCTTAATAAAATAACAGCGGACGCCTATTATAGGAAAATGGATGCATATGAAGCCGTTTTTTCCAGATGCAACGAGTTCTGTATTGCCCAGTTTTGGCAAAGATGACGCCAAACATTTGGAGGCGAAGCGTTGAAGCGTGATTACTCGCCTGTTGGGATTCGCCACAAAAACAAGCTTTCAAGAAGGACAAAAATAAGAAAGATCTCGTCAGCTATTTTGAGTTTGCCCCTAGTTGTCATCTTGCTGGCTGCCTTTACTATTCAACTTGGCTTCGCTCAACCTAGAACCATAACAGTTCCGGACGATTTTGCTACAATACAGGAAGGAGTTGATGCTGCGAGTGCTGGAGACACAATCTTTGTTAGATCAGGAATTTACAATGAAACAGTAACAATCAGAAAAAACGATTTGAACCTGACTGGAGAAAACAAAGACACTACAATAATTGACGGCGGCGGAGGCAACGTTCCTGCAGTATTGGTTGTTAGCGCAGAAAATGTTAAAGTTAACGGATTCACGATGCAAAATGGCTATGAGGGAATCGAACTTCACCAAGTCACAGGTATCACGGTCTCTGGAAACACGATGACAACCAGCAGGTTCGGAGTTGCCAGTTCCCGTTCCTCAGAAGTCACCATTTCAGGGAACACGTTGACAGGCAACGAAGATGGAATTTACCTTTGGGATGTTTCTTCTTTTAGGGTTTCAGGAAACACTATAACGAACAATAAAAACAATGGCATTAGTCTAATAATTTCCTCTGACTGCAATTTTTCAGGAAACACGATTACAGGCAACGCAAACAATGGAGTTAGCATCGGCAGTTCATCTAGCTGCACCGTTTCTGGCAACATTCTAGCAGACAACAAGGATGGAATTAGATTCTACAGTTCTGCGCAGATTGCAGTTACAGAAAACACAATAGCAGATAGCGCATATCGTGGCATTATCAGTGCCAATTCTTCATCTAGCAGCATTTCTGGAAACACGCTGACAGGTAACGATGACGGCGTCGAACTCTACATGACATCTCACAACACAGTCTCTAGAAACACAATAACATCCTACAGATTTGGAATCGCCAGTTCCCGTTCATCGAACAACATCATCTCCGAAAACAAAATAACAAACAGTGAAGATGGATTCTATCTCTGGGGCGTTTCTTCATTTACGGTTTCAAAAAACACGATAACAAGCAACACAAACAACGGCATCAGAATTATTGACTCCTCAGATTGCATTGTTACTGAAAATACACTATCAGACAACTATGACGGCGTAAGAGTCTCCAATTCTGAGTTTGTAAAAGTCACAGAAAACAACATAAAAAACAGCACAAGCAGCGGCATTATTCTTCCGAGTTCTTCCACTAGCACCATCTCAGGAAATAAACTAACGAGCAACCAATACGGAATAGACTTCTACAAAGCATCCGAAGTCACAGTTTCTGGAAACACTATGGTAAACTGTAGGTTCGGATTCGTAGGTTCCCATTCCTCCAGCAACACTATTTCAGGAAACACCATAGTAGACAACGAGTATGGAATCTACTCCTGGAACGCTTCTGGCAACATTGTTTCAGGGAATACAATAACAAACAGCAAGGATGGAATCTACCTCGGAGAAGTTAACTCCACGGTTGTTTCAGATAACACCGTGGCAAACAGCACAAGCAACGCCATCCACATCACCAACTCTTCTAACTGCATAGCCTCTGAGAACACATTAACAGACAACTATGACGGAATAATAGCTCGCTACTCTGAGTTTGTTACAATCACAGGAAACATAGTAACAGATAGTGCATACCGTGGCATCCTCATTTCAACTTCTGGTAATAGCACCATCTCAAAAAACACATTGACAGATAACTATGATGGAATAGAACTCTTCCGCACCACAGATGCCACAGCTTCTGAAAACACAATAACAGGTAGCAGACTTGGAATTGGTAGTTCCCGTTCATCCAACAACACTATGTTAGAAAACACGATAACAGACAATGAATATGGAATCAACTTCTGGAACGTTTCTTTTACTACAGTTTTGGGAAACACTGTAGCAGACAACGAAATTGGTTTCGGAATCTACAATTCTAACGACATCAGCTTTTATCACAACAACGTCATCAACAGCACAAAGAAAATCGACGCAACCAACGTTACCAACACTTGGGATAACGGCGCTGAAGGTAACTACTGGAGTGATTATGATGGCGTAGACGCTGATGGAGATGGAATAGGCGACACACAATACGTTATCGACAGCAATAACCAAGACAACTACCCGTTAATGACCCTATACAACGCAAGTACTTCAAGCGCAAACAAGTCAACAGAATATAATGTGTCCTCAGAAACACCAGTCACAGACCATAACCTACCAGCCACAGAGCCTTCACCAGAAACCAATACAGACACAACCTCCAAAAACACAACAGAAGCAAAAGTCAAGAAGCTAATCATGACCACGGACCAGCAGGAACAACAAGAGCAACAAGTTATTCCAGAGTTCCCATCATGGATTATTATATCCCTGTTTCTGGCAGTATCCTTGACGGTCACAATCTACAAAAAGAAACTAACCAAAACATCATAACAGGCATATTAGGCTCCTAATAGCAATAGATTGTTGAAAACAGTATTTTTCTGAAATTCGACTGCACAAGATTTGTGAAGGTTATTCTCTGATGGATGAAAAAGCGATGTTGAAGGCAACTGTTTTGCCATTATGTTTCCGATCACATTTTACAGTCACGGTTTCTCCATCCTCGCTTATGTACACAACTTTGCCGAAGTGCCCCGCTTCCTGATGGAACACTTTGTGTACTGGAATCTTCACTCGGTCCCCAATCTTAAGGTTCGCCATTAACGCATCCTCCATAAACATCTCAAAAGTGGCTAAAAAAGCAACCACATTGGTCTATAACTTATAACTCGCTTTTGATAAGTGAACCTAGCTATTAAACATTGCCCGAATAAGCATTCAGCCCCAAAAACAGGTAATAACAAGCAAATACCTTATCAATGGCATCCATCATTGAGTAGAGTGAAGGAAAACTGATGCCTAGAGATCCTGTATGTGGAGTAATTCTGAACGAAAAGACGGCTAAATACAAAATCACCCATGACGGAGAAACCTACTATTTCTGCAGTGTAAAATGCAAAAAGAAATTCAAAAGAAACAGAAGTAAATTCGCTGACAAATAGACCTCTAACGCACTATTACACTTTTTGTTACTAACCGTTCTTCAATAAAACGTAGTAGCTGATAACCAAACAGTATGGCAGCAACGTATGTAGGCCACAAAATCACTGGCCAATCTCCTGGAATATAATGCCACAAGTCAGATTGGGTAGCAAAAACCTCCATAAGAAACAGCGAAAACAGACCTGCTGCAGCCAAGTAAATCTGCTCCTTAAATTCACTTCGAATGCCATTCTTCTTTCTGCTAAACATCAAAACTGCCCATATGCCTAAGAAAGCAAAGAATAGGATAACCCAATTCAAAGGAAAGTCAAACAGCACTTGCATACCCCGACAACAGGATTACAGTATAAAAACTTTCTGCATTTTTCGACAACACCACATTTGACAACCACAGGTTCGCAGCTGCAACAAAATATGCATAGAGAATGCTTATGTAAAACCTGATGCATCAAAGAACCATCTAAGGGACCGTCGGCTAGTTTGGTCTAGGCTCTGAGCCTCGGACGTTCGGGACCCCGGTTCAAATCCGGGCGGTCCCACCAAACACCTAAGAAAGTTACTGTTTTTTTGCCCGTTTCGCAATCTCTTCGGCGACTATAACACCTGAGGCAGAAGCTTGAATCAGCCCTCGGCTTACTCCAGCGCCGTCACCGATAGTGAACAGGTTTTCGATTTTGGTTTCCAAGTTGTCAGTGATTTCAAGTCGGGTTGAATAGAATTTGACTTCAACTCCGTAAAGCAGGGTGTCGTTTGAGTTTACTCCAGGAGAAATTTTGTCTAATGCCTCAAGCATTTCTTTGATGTTAGCCAAGTAACGGTAAGGCAAAACGAAACTCAAGTCTCCTGGCGTGGCGTTCTTGAGTGTTGGAACACATAAGCTTCGTTTTATTCGCTCTTCTGTTGAGCGGCGTCCAGCCTTTAGGTCACCTAACCTTTGAACGATTACGCCTCCACTGAGCAAATTAGAGAGCCTCGCGATGTATTTTCCGTAGGCTATTGGTTCTCTGAAGGGTTCTGTGAAGGATGTGCTGACGAGGATGGCAAAGTTTGTGTTCTTTGTTTTTCGTTCAGCGTAGCTTTGTCCGTTTACGGTTAAGATGCCATCATATGATTCTGTGATGACTTCTCCTAATGGCGAAACACAGAAGGTTCTCACTGCATCGTCAAACGATTTAGAGTGATAAATCAGCTTAGGCTCATACAGGGTCTTTGTGAGCTCCTCCATAATGGCGGCTTGAAGCTCCACCCTGACGCCGATGTCAACAGGATTATTCAAGGTTTTTAAGCCAAGAAGTTCTGCCTCAGTCTTCAACCATTCAGCACCAATTCGTCCAGGCGCCACAATCACATACTTGCCATAGAACTTCTCGCCCTTTGTGGTTTTAACACCTTCAACCTTGCAGTCCTTAACCAGCAGGCTCTGCACGTCTGTGCTGGTTCTGATGTCAACTCTGCCCTCAAGGTGATTACGCATCTTACGAAGAGTCTCAGCACATTTTTCAGTACCCATGTGCCGAACTTTCTGCTGAACAAGCTTCAATCCAGCAAGAGAAGCTTTTCTTTCTATCTCCTCAAACTTCTGTGGACTCACTCCGTAAAGATGCTTGGTTGCCCCAAACTTGATGTAAACGCCGTCAACATACTTCAAAAGGTCCCACAGGGCATCTTCAGTGCAGTACTCATTAAGCCATCCGCCAACCTCAGTGGACAAAGTAAGCTTTCCGTCACTGAAGGCACCTGCACCCCCCCAACCCGCCAATAGGGAGCAGGGGTCACAGTTTAGGCATCCTAATCCTCGGCTGGATGGACATTTGCGCTGATCGAGGGCTTTTCCTCTATCCAAAAGCAGTATACTCAGGTCTGTTTTTTCTGCTAACTCAAGGGCAGAGAATATTCCAGCTGGACCAGCACCCACTATTATGACGTCGAAATTCAACAGGATTCCTCCTGAAACCAAAAGCTACATAGAATAAGTGGAATATATGTGTTGGCTGAGGAAACAGAAGCAATAATATGAAAAAAGTCACAACCTGAAGTCACCACAACCGCTTCACAATATCGTTTCTTTCAATGAAGGGGATGCTCAGGTTTTGTTTTCTTCTTTTTTGAGAGTCTTTTCCAGCAGCTTCCGAAGAAGGGGAACAGCTTCTTGTTCCATGATAGATTTTGTGAAAACTGAAACTAAACCGATTTTGTTGGTTTTTTGGGCAAGAAGCTCAGCCAGAACACGGGCAATCATCATGTTTCGGTCACCAAGGAGCACCGAAGAGAGGGGAGGTCCAAGCAATTTCTGCTGTTGAGGCATAGCCACAGCCAAGGTGCCGAGCTTGTCTGTGCCCTCACTCAAAAACAGTTGACTTGCATTTTCTGTTTCAATGTAAATCGCAAAAAAGGTTGTGTCTCCTTCAATTATCTCTTCTTTAACAATCTTGGCTCGTGACAATCCAGACTCTCCTCTTCTATCTTATGCTCTGTTATGGTTCTATTTAGATTTTCAAAACTACAGGCTGCAACGGTAGACTGTGCTTAAGCCTATTTCGCGGCAGTTTTTGTCCAGTTTCACCTGACCGAAACAGAGAGCAGACACTTTTTCGTTCACTGGAGTGTAGATTTTCAGGATTTTTCGTTTGTAATCCACGCCATTCAGGATGCCGATTCCCAAAAAATTGTTTTCTTCGTCCTTGAGCCCCACAAGCAGACCTTCTTCGTCTCCTTCTCGTATCACTTTAACTTTTTTGTTGAAATGGTTCTCTGCAGCATTAATTTCTTCATCAGATATGTAGTGGCTGTTTTTTAAAACAGCAAAGATGGCGGCAACAGTTTCTTCAGAGTAGATGGGGCGCTTTCCCAGCAAATCAGAAAGGTCCCACAAACGTTTACGAGACAAAGGAATGCCAACTCCAAAAATGGAATCTTCAGCCTTTAGCCAACCAAGAGAAAAGGACTGCAGCTTAGCTCCTTTCATATATTTCTTGTAACTGAGCTCCCGCAATAGCTTCCTCTTTTCTCTACTCCTTGGCTGAATCAGCTGCGGAGAGTCAACAATAAAAACTTTGACCTCATGTAATGCATCCAAAATTGGAGTTAACTCTTTTTCTCGTTGCATCCCAACAACAGTCGTTGGAGCAACTTTTTCTGCCAACCGAACTTTATACGCGGATGCTTCGTCGCCGTCAACCCATCCGTCAGTGTTTATGACAAGAAGCTCAATGCCCTCTTCAGTCAACCTTTTTTTCAGCTGCGTCAATCCCTCAACAAGCTTGTTCAGTGCCCCGCTTGGACTCGTACACCCTACAAAAACTGCGTCCTCGGCATCAACATCGAAAAGGTCCTTCACTGGCTCAGTTACGAAAGTGAAGCCCACAGTTGAGGGGGGACCGACGTCAGATTGTCCTAAATCCGCGTCGACAACACAGGTTTTGCATTTGGTTGTTACTGCCTCATTTACGAGAAAGGTGCAGAAACTTGTCTTTCCCGAGTCCATGCCGCCTAAAACCATGACAGTCACGGGTTTGTTTAGGGACAAAATCTCTTTGGCGGCGTCCTCCCATGAGCTGGGAACGGCCCCATTGTCAATCTCGGTGACAGAAGCCCCTTCCCCCAACATCCATTCAAGTGTGCCCTGTTTTTTCACAAAGAGGGGCAACCGTTTTCCTTCCCTGACCACAACTTTATCTTCTACATGAAGAGGCGCACCAAGAACAGTTACCCTTCCCGAAATAAGACTAACAGAAGCAGGACCATCAACCATCAAAGTTTTCCCTTCATCAACAACATGCTTCATTGAACGTTTCTCCTCGAAAGCATTCGACCATTTCTTCCCGCAATTTTTATGGCTGAAACAGTATCCTTTAACCCTCTGCGGTTCACCGACGCTTTTGTGACACAACTTGTCCCAGCTTCACTGACTATCTCCATCACCGTATCTTCTGGCAAAATTTTGTCCAACGAATCTAGTAAAGTTTTTGTGTATTCAGCAGGTCCGTTCCCCACACGCACGACTCTAGTTTCGGCTGGAAAACGCTTCAGACTATCGAAAACAATGTGAGAAGCCTTCTCATTGTTCGAGGCTGTCAGTGTTGCCAAAATTTTGTTGTCACCCAAGACGGCTATGCCACAGGTTTTGCCAGTGTCCAACCCCACAACAACTTTTTCGTAGCCCTGTTTTCCCTGAATCGCCAATAGTGCCTCGTCAACAGCATGTTCAGGGGTTGTTTCTGGGTCAAAAACCAGAATTTTTGGGTGCGAAATCTGATGGCTTTCATCTCTGGTGGTTAAAACAACTTTGATGCTTATGGGAACAGAGTCCCAGGGCTTCAGGCTCAGAAAAGGCAAACGACGCCGCTGAAGTTCTGTAACAAGCTTGTAGTAGGGTCTTCCATGAACAGTAGCAACAGCTATCTTCGCCTTCACAGAGTCACACCCTCCAAGATCCACACAAAAGGAACTGAGCGCCGCATATATGCATGACTTTAGACCTGCGTGCCCTCCTGTCCTCCTTTATGGCTTAAATATGTTACGAAACATCACGAAAAACAGACCATTATAGAGAAGGCTTATAATTCCTGAACCAGTATTTCGCTTTTTGTGTATAGGCCTTGCCGAAACATGTTCCAACAGGCTGCATTTCGCTTGACAAACTGTTAGGAGGAGGATTCCCTGCTGAAGCCGTCTCCCTAATCTATGGAGAAGCTGAAACAGGCAAAACTTCCCTTACAGTTCAGTGTGCAGTCAATTGTGCACGGAGAGGCATCAAATCCCTTTTCCTAGACACAGATGGAACCTTCTCTTATGAACGCCTGTCACAGATAGCTGAATATGATTACAAAAAAATCTCGCCCCTCATGATCATAATGAGGCCAACAACATTTCAGGAACAATCCGACGCCATAGACCATCTTGAAAAAGTCATAACCAACAAATTTGGACTAATCGTCGTTGACACAGTTACATCATTGTATCGCGTTGAATTTGATGAGACAGAAGAAGTGTATGTTACGAACCGTGAGTTAAACAGGCAACTGGCAATTTTGACTGAGCTTGCTAAAACTCGTGGAGTGGCTGTGCTTGTCGTTAGTCAAGTGAGAGGCGTTCTCTCTGGAGACAGCATTGAAATGCGGCCTGTGGCAACACGGGTTCTGAATTACTGGTCAGAAGTTGTGCTTGACATGAAACAGACGGGACAAACTCGGGTCATAAAGGTGCTCCGCGAAAAACATCCATCAATCAAAGGAACAGGAAATGTTTACATCAAGATAGAAAGCTCAGGAATAACCGATTACAGACGCTAGAGTTATTTTCTTCAAAGGATACTAATGGATGAACGAACATGACGGAAATACTGCTTGAAATTGCTGCAGCCATGTGGTTCATTTTTCCAGCTTACTGCGCCAACGCAGCCCCAGTTATCTTCGGTGGCGGACCACAAATGGACTTTGGAAAAAAATTTTTTGACGGCAAGCCCATACTTGGTTCCCACAAGACCTTCCGAGGCTTCTTGGCGGGTCTCATTGTGGGAACGTTAGTGGGTGTAATCCAAACACTTCTTTATGAACAGGTTCTTTTCGAGTATAACCAATTCAGTTACAGCATACTTCTTGGATTCATGCTATCATTAGGTGCACTAATAGGTGACCTAATAGAGTCTTTCGCTAAACGACGACTAGCCCGGTCTCCTGGTAACTCCCTTCCAGTAGCAGATCAAATTGACTTTATTCTAGGAGCATTCCTCTTCTCCATTCCCATTTCGCCGCCTTCTTGGCTAGCGGCTCTGACAATTCTTCTGATAACAATCCCCATACACTTGTTAACGAATTTGGGAGCAGCTCTTTTGAACATGAAAAATAAAAGAAGAAACAGGTGACGCAGCCTGTTTTGGCATGTAGCAATTGCCTAAGGGGCTAGAGACTGAATTTGGATAATAGACCATTTTCTATGAGAATATAACCGATGACTAGGAGAGCACAGCCAACCAGAAGGGAGCGGTATGCTTGACGGGGGTTATAGGCATATTTTGTGCTTTGGTATGCAATTAGGAAGCCTGCGAAGCCCATAGCTCCAAAGATCATGATAAGTATGCTTCCCACAAGAAACTGCTCGGTTAAGGAAGGATAGAAAACAATCATTCGTCCTCCGTAATACCAAGCTTGATCAGGCTGAGTTAGAAGGTCATAAAGTCCTCCTCCAAGCAGGAATATGGAAACGGCGACTATCGCCATGCCGACAAGGAATAGGGAGGGCTTATAGTTCAGTATTCTCTCGTATAATTTTTGCAAACGAAAAGAAAGAGACGAAACTTGTTTGTTAACCGACTTTCCCATAATTCATACATCCTCGTTCTTCAGTAAACTCTGCAGCTTCTTTTGCCGTGTCTAGTGTAAGCATTCTCAACAAGCTCTTTTAAATATTCCTTCAGAACGGGGAAAACATAGTGCATCACAGGAATACACAAACGCTCCTTTCAAGGCTTTCTTCTCCCAGACTTGGAACAGTCAGGATTAAAGCATAGATTCCAAGGTCGTCTGCCTTTGAGTCGCACCAGAATCTGAGGCCATCCACAGGCTTTACAGCTGTTTCCCGTGGGCTTAACGGTTCCCCGTTGAGGAAGAGGAAACGATGTGCTACAGATGCCCTTGAAGTAGTTGCTGCACCCTATAAACCGCTTTCTTGTTTTCCGCGAATAGACGATTGTCAAGTTGCCTGTGCCACAGTTTGGACATTTTCCCACAATTCGCTCCTGCGCCTGCGCTCTTTGAATGGCCTGGGTTAAGGCTTCACCAATAGTTTCCTCGTTTTCTTTGAAGTGCTCCAACTGGGGCTTCAACTGCTCAACAACTTTGTCGAGAACGATTTTCCGTTTCATCTTATTGTTTCGTATTTGCTCCATTTTATCTTCAAGTTCTCTTGTGAGCTGCGCCGAAGTCACTATAGGAGCATATTTGTCAAGAACATCAATTACGTCGAAACCCAGTTCAGTCACCACAATCCGTTCGCCCTTGACATAGCCACGATTATATAGAGTCTGAATGATGTCTACTCGGGTTGCCTTTGTTCCGATTTCAAGCTCCTCCATCCTCTTCAGGAGACTGCTGGGATTGTATCGTGGCGGGGGACAGGTGAATTTGTCTTCCCGTTTGACTCGCCTCAGCCGAACCGTATCTATCTCCTCTATTTGGGGCAGGAGCACTTCTTTGGCTCTAACGTAGGGTATGTAGTATTCCATCCAACCTTGTTTTAGGATTTTTCGCCCCCTCAAAAAGAAGCTGTGACCATTCACATCTACACGAACCTTCAGGATTTCCTTTATGGCATCATCGCCGAAAACAGTCAAGAACCTGCGGACAACTAGGTCCCAAATGCGCTTTTCAGACGGTTCCAAGGGCTTTTCAGGCAGCTTTCCTGTGGGATATATTGCAGGGTGCGCAGGGTCTTCTTTTGTCCCTTCTCGGGGCTTCAACTGTTCCTTTTCTAAAAGTTTTTGCGCCAATTTGGCATATTCGCGTTTTTGTTTTAAAGAGTTGAGTATTGTTGTGTAGCCGATTACGGGAGGGAGCTTCTTGTTGCTTGTCCGGGGATAGGAAATAAGGGCGTCAAGATATAGGCGCTGTGCGATTGCCAAGGTGCGTCTGGGAGTGTAGCCGAAGAGGCTGTAGGCTTCCTGCTGTAATGCACCTACATCGAAGGGCAAAGGAGGCTTCTGATTAACTCGTTTAACCTCAACATTCATGACTTTTCCAATTTTGCCTGCGCAGGCTTCTACAACCGCGTCTGCTTCTGCCCTTGTGTCAATCCGTTTTTTTTCGTACTCGATCTCTACCACCGAATTCAGGATTTCAGCCTCAGTATTTATCTGCCAATATGGAGTGGGCACAAAACTGCGGATTTCTTTCTCTCTTTCGGCAAGAAACTGGAGGGTAGGTCCCTGCACCCTTCCTGTGCTCAGGGTATGGTATCTGCCGCTCCAGCGATGAGCAGCCCAAGTTAATGCTCGTGAAAGATTTATTCCGAACAACCAATCCACTTCATGGCGGGTTCTTCCGGCTTCTATGAGGGCAAAGTCGAGGCTTGGAAGAGGCTGCGTGTAGGCTTGTTCCAGCTCAGCTTTTGTGAGAGTTGAAAATTTCATCCTTTTTGCTGAAGTTTCTTTGCCGCCGCATGCGTACTTTAGTATTGAGTATCCGATGAGGCTTCCTTCAATGTCGTAATCGCAGGCGGACACAAAGCTGTCAGCGTCTTGGGACAGTTTCGAGAAGAGTTCTATACAGTATCGAATTCTTTTTGTATTTTTCTCTGCTAGGTGCCGTGGTGTCCATTTGAAGTTGAAAACGGGATATTTGCTTCTTGTTCCTGATTTGTGAACTATGGTGTATAGGTGTCCGATGGCGGGAACCACAACAAGTTCGCGGTCTCTGCTGGCGACAAAGTAGGGTAAGCCGTTTTCCTTAAACTGTTTGGGCTTGCCTTGGCTATCGAGTGCCTCTGCTATTCGTTTGGCGGCATGAGGTTTTTCGGTGACTATTAGCGTATAATTTTTCATCGGCGCACCATTTCATTCTCTTTCAGGCACTTAAAACTCCTTAAATTATTTGCCAGCCAGCAACCTGTTTGCGTTTCATAGGACTGCGTCATATAAGGTGGGAGCGCCGGTTTTAAGGCGTTTCTGAGGTTTGTCGCAATGTATAAATAGTCTGCAATGATTGTATTTCGGTCTACATGGACTGAGAGACCTTGCCTCAGAAGGTAATTTGTGAAAAATGCGGTCATGTTCTTTATGAAGGCACAGACTTGAAACCTCCAGATGAGATTATTCAGGCTAACGACGGTAAATGTCCTGGATGTGGCAAAAAAATTGCTTTTGTGCCAACAAAAGTTATGGTTGAAGCTGCCGAGGAAACAGGTAGAAGGCGCTGAAGGCTACAGTTCCAAAAAAGGAAACAGCATCCAAGGCTCTTTTGATTAAAGAAATAACTGTTTTAAGGGTAAATGTTGAAATGTTTGAGTGGAAGTGGGAAAGGTGACAGAATGGGTATGTATGAAGTGTGGACATAAATGGGTCTGTGAAAGCAAAATGGAGCCTAGACAGTGTCCTGTTTGTGGCGAATGTGTTATTTACGTTCCGAAAGTCAGCAAAAAGAAGTAATGCAGAAAAGCAAAAATTAACGGGACTCCAGATTCTCCAAATTTGGCTTGTGGAAGCCGATTTGATTTCATTTACTTTTAAATGAATGTTAAAAAGTTGAAATATTTCTTTGTTCAAAGAGTGCTGATAACAGTGGAATACCACAACAAAAATAAAGGGTTTCATTGCTTTGATTGACGAGAGAAGGGTTTGCGGTGAGTATTGGAAAGTTGTTTACAAAAGATGGCGCAGTTGAGGCTTTGTCGAGCATCGGAAATCTTCGCTTACAACTAACTCATTCTTCTATTTTGCACGTATCTATGCTTCTAATCATTCTTGTTATTGCCGCCACAATCAGGTTGCTTCCGATGCAATGGGGTTTCCAGCTTTCAGAATTTGACCCCCACATGCATTACCGTTTAGCTAGCCACATGGTTGACAACGGATTCACCTCTTGGACAACATGGATAGACACTATGACATGGTATCCACAGGGACTTAATGTTGCAAACTCACTGTTCCCAGGTCTGGCAGCAACAGCAGCTGTTTTCTATCAGGTAGCGAGTGCACTGAATCTTGCCCCAGGTCCAATTTACAGTTCAGAAACTTATCACCCATTAACTGCTGATCCTCTTTTCAATTTCTGCATAATCTTTCCAGTGATTATGGCAACATTTACAGTTTTTGTCATATACTTATTGGGAAGAGATATCGGCGGTAAAGAGGTAGGTCTTTTTTCAGCGTTGTTTTTAGCCCTAAGTTCATCCTATATTAGCCGTACCTCTTTTGGCTTCTTTGACGATGAAACCGTAGGAATATTTGGTCTTCTCTTGTTCATTTTCTTCTTCTTACGATCCATCGACTCTAAGAGGTCGCCCAGAAGCAGCATTGCCTATGCTGTCGCAGGAGGATTGTCGCTGGGTTATCTCTTTGCGTCATGGGGAGCAGCACGATATGGTCTGGGAATTACGTTAGTTTTCGTGTTTGCTATGCTATTGCTTAAGCGGTATTCAACGCGTCTATTCATTTCATATACCACAACCTTTGTTGTCTCACTTTTGATAGCAGTCAATATTCCAAGGTTAGGCACCAAATTTCTAACTGAACCCACAGTCATGGCAGTGGTTGGAGTTTTCCTTGTGTTATGTATTTTTGAATTCTCTAAGCGCATAACAGTACCTAAAAACAAACTACTTTTTGTTGTTGGCTTCTTAGCAGGTATTGTGATTTTGTTTGTTGTGCTTTCACAGCTTGGGCTAATCGGATCATTAGAAGCCAAACTTTGGGCAACTGTGTTCCCAGGTGAACGTATAGGTGATACGCCTATACAACAACTTGTGCAGTCTGTACAAGAACATAAACCTGCCACTTGGGGCTCATTCTACTATGACTTAGGCGTAGGAATCCTCTTTGTGCCTGTTGGCTTGTATTTTGCTGTGCAGAATCCAACAAACCGCAATGTTTTCCTTGTAGTCTTTGGTCTAACATCCATCTACTTTGCAAGCTCCCTTGTTCGGTTGAATTTGCTTCTGGCTCCAGCTCTAAGCATCCTATGGGCATTGGCATTGGTTCAAATGATTAAACCATTTGTCACCATTCTGCGGGAAGGACCAACAATCCCAAGACGCAAAATGCGTTTCAGACCTCGTGTGGGTAAAGAATTCAGTGCAGGCTTCATAGTTTTGATGTTCATCCTGCTGACAGCCACATTTGTAATGCCAAGTTCTGGCTCTACTCAGCCTAGAGTCATACAGCGGGCATGGTCACCTACAACTATTGCCGCTTCAAGTTTGCCCGTTAGAGCCAATATTCCTGACTGGCTAAATGCTCTCAACTATATCAGAATTGACATACCCGATGATGCTGTTGTGCTCAGCTGGTGGGATTACGGTTACTGGATTTCAGCTATTGGCAACAAAACAACTCTTGCAGATAACGGTACAGTGAATAGTACTCAGATAAGTTTAATTGGAAAGTTCTTCATGTCAGATGAAACTAGCGCCATGGAAATCATAGATGACTTCAACAGTCGTGGAGAACTGAAAATAACGCATGTCCTGATTTACATAACATTTGCAACACAAGATGGAACGACAACATATGATGCAGGATATGGCGACGAAGGTAAATGGAGATGGATGGCAAAGATTCCTGGACTTAATGACACTTTGCTCGGAAACTATACGCTGGGAGTTGACTGGGTTAAATCAAGTGACGACGATACTAGCCCAGATGATGATGAGTTGATAGAGAACACGCTGGGAAACAGCACAGTGATGTATAAGATGATGCACTATGCAATCGACACACTTACCACGGGTAGTTCCGATATTGTATTAGAAAACTTTGAGGCAGAATACTTCTCACAGCAGTACGGAAGCCTACAATGGATTCCTTCATCAGACTCAGAGTACTTCGTGCCAGCAGTATGCATATACAAGATTCTCTATGACGAGCAAGTATAGAACTCAAGAGATGTAGGTCATTCTTTCTTCTTCTACCCTACGCATCTTTTCCATGTACTTTAGTCGCCGCTTCTCAATGTCCTGCATTCTACCTAGTATCTCTTTAGAACGGTCTATCTCTTCATCCAATCCCTTCAAGTCAACATCAACCGCGAGAATTCCCTTCAGAATCTCTAGGATAGACTTCGCCGTCTTCGGGTCAGGGAAATAGCCACGAGTCTCACCTAAAAGACAAAGAGCATCAATCTTCCTGAACTTCGCTAAGCCTAGAAGCAAACCTGCTGTGCCAACGATAGGAGTTCCTGCTTCGCTGGAAATTGCCTTAGCTTTCAGAGCCTTCTTAAAAAGAGCAGGATTAGTCGATACCGCAACCACATTCGGCGTCTCTTCAATCTCGTTTCTGTATCCACCAAGAGTAATTACTGTTTTCACATTCTTCTTTTCAGCAAAGTCAAGTATGCTGTTAGCAACCTCAAACTGCCCCTCAATGGTCTGGGCTTGACTATCCCCAGTTAAAAAAATGAAGTCATTTTCTCCAGTCTCATTTTTCCAGAAATAAAATTCTCCTCGGAGAAGCCTAGCACTTCCCTTCTTGTTGACAAGAACATGGTAAGGAAAGTGAGGAGAATACAAAGTTGCCATTTTCTGCGCCTTCAAGTGCTTCACAAGGTAAGTTGTGGCTATGCTTCCTACCATGCCTAATCCAGGAAAACCTTCCACCAGAATAGGATTCTTCAACTCAACGTTAACAAATTCTTTAATTACTGTTGATTTCATTTCTGGTTAACCTCCCTCATTGCCCGCCTATATTTGGCGTACTTGTCTTCAGGCGAAAACTTGGCTGGATGCGGAACATGAAGGTCGCCTCCACAAACTGGGCAACGATCATGCTTCAACGTATATTCTCCGCATTTTACACATTTTCTAAGCAGCCAAACCATAATTTCACCAACTTCAACACTTAGCCCATACATTTCAGAGACTTTTATCACTATTTATGAGAACACACCTATTTACGTTTCCAACAGGTGCGCGGGCGCCATATCAGCTTTATCAAAATTTCCCACTCGCTTCGCTCAATATTCATATTGGGAGTCTAATAGAGATACATTGTTGAAAACAGTATTTTTTCTGAAAATCTGCTTCACTGCATCTAAAAGAGTAGTTTGTGAAGAACTTATTTTTCTCTTCTGAAGGAACCTGTTCCGCCACTCTTTTCGATAGCTTTCAATGCCGAGTTGGTGGTTGCGTCCAAGATGCTCTCAGCGCTCTTGTAATCTTCAGCCGCAACCACAATACGATACTTTGGGGGCGAAACCAGATAAACATCCACGTCTGCGCCCTCGGCTTCTCCAGCTTCTTTGGCTTGCTTCAGCGTCTCCTTAATCAGCAGCACACCATCTGGCTTCGGGTTCTGAAGCTTCAATATTCCCTTCACATTCACCAAGGATATCTGAATCTTTTCCTTCGCAATCGCTTCTAACGTAACGGCAAGCTCCTTGTCGACTCCTAGCTCCAGAAGAACATCTACACCATCTTTCGCAGTCTTCTCTAAGCCATCATGAAGCTCCCCAAAAGCCTTTTCAATCAGCACTCCCGCCCGTTCATAAGCTTCCTCAAAGGAAATATTCAATTTTTCAGCTGCAGTCCGAAGGAGACTCTCCGCTTTCCTGTCCTTCTTCCAGAACAATAGTTTTTCCTTCTTCTCCCGCTTCGTAACCCTTCGACGTGAAAGGTCAACTTGTCCCTTGTCTGCTTTAACGCGAAGAACCTTGAGAACAACCTTCTGACCTTCCCGGACATAATCCCGGATATTTCGTACCCACCGAGAAGCAACCTCAGAAACATGCAAGAGACCCTCCTTGTCGTACTCATCCAACTTAACGTAGGCACCATAGTCAGTAATTTTCACGACAGTCGCTATTACCAAATCACCTACTTCAGGCCATTCAGGTCTCCTCAAACTCATACAGATATTCCTCCACCCACCTAATCTAGGACGGCAGTAACTTCTCCATTGACGATTGTCTTTCCGCCAGAAGGCTCAGCTAAAATTGCCCCACACACATTACAATGAACAATTGTCGTAGCGTGACTAAACACAAACTGCTCGTTTCCACAGTCAGGACACTTTATTCGGTAGAACCTGCTTTTAGGTTTAGGTATCACTTTATCCCATTCACTCAAATTCTCTTCACCCCACTCACTTTATAATTAACTTCTTAAGACGAATTCCTTTCTTGTGCCGCATAAAACCGCACTTCTTACACTTAAGCCTCAGCGTCTGCTTCTTGGTCGTTTTCGCAAACTTCCTCTGCCGAGGGAACTTCTGTCCACCATAACCCTTCTTTTCCCGCAGCTCATGAGCTCTCTCGCCCTTAGCCAAGGCTCTTCTCTTCCCTGGCTTATACAAGGAAACAGCGTGAGCTTGATGAGACTGACACTTTGGGCAGTATGTGTTGATTTCTTTTGGTGCATTCATTGCCATCACAGACTAGTTAGGTATAAAACAGCCCCCTTAATTACTATTTATACATTTCTGGAAAGAATACCATGTTGTTGGGATAAAATTGACGAATCAAAAGAATGCATATGTTGACGTTAACCCAGTTATAGTAACTTCAGATCAGAAAATTGTTCTCGCCAAAAGAATACAAGGCATCGTGGGTGGAGAAAAATGGCACCTGCCCGGAGGAAGAGTACAATACAAAGAAACTTTAGAAGCCACCCTCAAGAGGATAGCCTACACAAAAACCAACCTAAAAATCAAGCTATTCTACCCGTTGCTGAAGGAAAGTCTTGTTGGAATCTATGATAACCCAGAAAGAGACCCCAGAGAACACGTCATAAGTATCGCTTTCTTGTGCAAGATTACAGAAGGAAAAACAAAACCAGGAGCCAAAGTTGAAGCAGTCAACAGCTTCTCTGAGGCAGAAATAAAAAATCTGGAGATCGCCTTTGACCACCAAAAGACGGTCGAAGACGCCTTCTCCATCCTAAGGAAAAACGGGTCTACTACGAAAGAAGAGCATTTAAATGCTACACAGATTTAACGGAATCTAAGGTGCTAAATGTCTTCTGCTAGATATTTCAGATCCAAATCTCTTAGCTTGTAGCCTGCTCCTATGCTGACTAGAAACGATTCAAAACTGTCCAAGTAATTCCCCCATTCCTTGGCAAAGGACCGCATGAAATCAGCATATGCGGAATATGTCTTATGGAAGGAAACCAGAACCAAGTCTTTTCCAAGACCTTCGCCGTCGGCACCGAAGATAACGTTAGGATGTTTGGTTAACCATACCTTGGATTTTTTCACTATTTCGTCAGCTACGTCAGTTCCTGGGAAAGCTTTCATTTTGGAGAAGGTAAAGGCCATTATTTGGTATCCAAGCTTTTCAAAGTCTGGAATGATGGTGTATGTTTTGATATACTCTTTTTCGATTCTAGCTCTAGTTCTGGAAACGGTGGGCTGTGAGACACCTAAAATTCCCGCTAATTCTCTGTCGCTTTTCTTGGAATTTTTTAGCATTTCACTTACTAATCTAAGGAGTTTTTGGGCTTTCATACTATACTACTCTATATAAAGTCCTTTAAAAGTTCGATGCATATTTTGCCCGTTCATTTATAAAGTGATGATGTATCGTCGTACATTTCGATACATTTTTGCCATTTTCTGTACCTCAACTTCATCCAAATACAAAAAAAACAAACTTCGAGTATAATGCATAGGAAATTGAAAAAATTGGCGTTAACCTATGTTCTGCCAGTTACTTTGAATCTACTTCCACGGCTACGCCCTGCTTAATGAAGATTCGAGCATTCTCATAGGGCAAGACCGCTATGTCCTCTGGCGCAAAGGGACCATACGTTTTAAGGTCAGACCCAATTAAGGGAGGGATTTCCTGAATAAAACGTAGAACAGTCACTGATTGTTTTTCACCTTTCTCAACCTTTGATAATTGACCGCGGAGAATATCCTTGGAGAAGGCTTGGTAAGCTTCAGGCAACGGCAAAAGGTCTCCATACAA
>Ga0272443_10000737_pt1 | contig 55921 bp, 37 predicted proteins | sample SSMAcet12_FD_193581 | JGI IMG/M metagenome (GOLD analysis project Ga0272443, IMG submission 193581) | Marine sediment archaeal communities from Little Sippewissett salt marsh, Falmouth, MA, United States - SSM-Acet-12 | ecosystem: Environmental > Aquatic > Marine > Wetlands > Sediment ... | reverse complement strand
CCGGTACCTTTTTCCTTCCCGAACCATGAGACGAGCTGGGCCACGGACTGGAAAAAAGGTACCGGACACCTTCAGGGGGCGGTATACTACGTGAACAACCCGCCCTGCGGCAGGGATGGGCAGTTGCCCCCCTAGGAAAGGAACGAATAGGATGCTCAAGAACATTCCCCCGATCATCGCGCCGGAACTGATGAAGGTGTTGATGGAGATGGGCCACGGCGACGAGATCGTCCTGGCCGACGGCAATTTTCCCGCCGCCAGCATGGCGCAGCGTCTGCTGCGCTGCGACGGCCACGGCGTGCCCGAGCTGCTGGAAGCCGTGCTGACACTGTTTCCGCTCGATATCTACGTCGAGCAGCCCGTGGCGCTGATGGCGGTGGTGCCCGGTGACGACACCAAGCCGACGATCTGGGAGGAGTATCGCAAGATCGTGGTCGCCAGTGGGGAAAAATTCTCCGATTTCGAGTTCGTCGAGCGGTTCGCGTTCTACGAGCGGGCCCAGAAGGCGTACGCCGTCGTGGCGACCAGCGAAAAGGCCCTCTACGCCAACGTTATCCTCAAAAAGGGGGTTCTGTAGGCCTCGCCCGGGTTGATATTCTCGCGACGCTGTGCCCGCAACGCGCAGGAGGAACATAGGGTGGCCCCGCCGCCTCGCTTGTAAATCTCTGTCATGAAATCGTTTACAAATGGCATGGGCAGGGTCGGGCGCGCCCTGGGGCCGTCCGATAACCCTTGTTTTATGCCCTTGACAAGGGGGTGGTCCGGCGTTAGAATGGTTTAGTTGCGCAGCGGCGGTAAAAGGTGTGTGGTCGTCGCCGGGTGGACTGGGCTGAGGTGATAAGCCGCGGTAGGCGGCATTACCGATCGAGCGAAGCGCAATGCCATCCAATGCAGAACTCGCGACGGAACAGGTTGCGCTTTGCGCGCATCTAAAACGGATGAACGTGCTGCGGGTACGCGGCAGATTCCGATGGACACCGTTTTTTGGGGTTCCTAGACAAATGAAGAGGCGTAAAGGTTTCACGTTGATCGAGTTGCTGGTGGTGATTGCCATCATCGCGCTACTGATGTCGATCATGATGCCTGCCTTGAGCCGTGTCAAAAAACAAGCCCGCAAAGTGGCGTGTACCGCCCAGTTGAAGCAGTGGGCGTTGATCTGGAAGTTATATTGTGACGACAATAACGGGTATTGGCTCAGCGGTGGCGGCAGTGGTAGCGGCGTCTGGTGGATCCAGCCCATGATGGAGCTTTACCGGGTCGAGCGAGACATTCGCTGTTGCCCGCAGGCGACCAAGGCGAACACGTCGAACAAGATCGGGAGCTGGGCTTACCAGGCGTGGGAAGTCCCGGGCACGTCGCAGTACACGCGTGACGGCTCGAATTACATCGGCAGTTACGGGCCCAACGGCTGGATGTGTAACCCGCCCTCCACGGGCAGCGCCTCCGTTTGGGGGCGATCTCCCGCCTCCGACCACTGGCGGACACCCAATGCGAGAGGCGCCGCCAACATTCCGCTCTTCCAGGGACAGTGGTGGGTCGATGCCTGGCCCCGCGATACGGATCAACCCCCGACCATCGTCGATACGCCGGGCGGGGCGATTCCGGACAGGCCCAACGTCAACGAGATGGAACGCGTTTGCGTGGACCGCCACGATGGGTTCGTCAACAACGTGTTCTGTGATTTCTCGGCGCGCCCCGTGGGACTGAAGGAACTGTGGACCCTGAAATGGCACAAGAGCTACGACGTACGTGGTCCCTGGACGAGAGCCGGGGGCGTGGTACCGAGCGACTGGCCGGTGTGGATGCGGAAATACAAAGACTACTAGTGACGTGGCAAGTGACGGTGCACCGAAACGTGGCGGTGAGGACCGGAAGCCATAGGCGAAATAGGCAGCAATTGCAGTAGGAGCAGTGTTATGGACGAGCGCAAAAAAGGTTTTACGCTGATCGAGCTTTTGGTGGTGATTGCGATCATCGCCATTCTGATGGCCATTCTGATGCCGGCGCTGAACCGGGCAAAGGAGCAGGGCAAGCGAGCGGCTTGTCTGAGTAACCTCAAGCAATTGCAGTTGGCGTGGCTGATGTACAACGATGAGAACGACGGCCTGATCGTCAACGGCGCCGGTGGCGTCAACCGGTCGAACGAGCTGGCCTGGGTCGGCAAGTGCTGGCATGATTCCTACGCGTCCGGAGAGATCGCGGACGAAGATCTCCAGAAGGAAGAGATCAAGAAGGGCGCCCTGTGGCCGTACGTCCGAGACATCGGGCTGTTCAAGTGTCCGACCGGAACCCGGGGTGAGATGCTCACCTACGCCGCGATGGACGGCGCCAACGGGCTATCCCGTACGGGGACGGTCAACGGCGGTAAGTCGGTACGCGTTGGCAACACCGTGCTGTGGCTCAAGCGCGATTCGGACATTGTCAGCCCGGGTGCGGCCTACCGCATGATCTTCATCGACGAGGGTTGGGTGACCCCGGACAGCTACGCCACCCACTACCAGCAGGCCACCTGGTGGGACGATGCCCCCGTGCGGCATGGCGACGGGACCAACGTCTCCTTCGCGGACGGCCACGTGGAATACCACAAGTGGCGCGGGTCCGACACCGTCAAGTACGGCAAGCTCCAGCAGAAGGCCCACACCAGCAACAACCGGGCGCCGGAGACCGACGCCGGACACGAAGACCTCGAGTGGTTGCAGGTTTCCTGCTGGGGTCGCCTCGGTTACTAAGTCGATTGGCTCGGGCAGGCATCGAGCTTGCCCTGATGAGTATTGGCTGTACAAGGTTCCTATCTTCGGATAGGAACCTTTTTTGATGCGTGAATGAGGGCGGGTCTCAGTGCCGTGCTTTGCCGGTGATCAGCGCGGCCAAGAGGATGTGTCGCAGCCGGTCGAGACTGACGGTGTTGAGGTAGTCCTCGGTGAAGTCAAGCTTGAACCGGCCCCGGAAGCTTTTGATCTTTCGCTTGAGCTCGCCGCGTCCCAGCGTGGCGACGGAAACGGCTGTCTTCTCGAAACGTCTTTGCGAATACACCGTGGTAACCTTCAGCAAGGGGCAATCAACCTTCGGACCGGCACGACCAGATGTGCGACCTCTGTGAACTGCACATCGGATGTTGGGCGGTTCGGCTTTGCCGGAAAGATGAGCGCCGCGTTCAAACCGGCCAAACCGGCACAATAGGCACCAGGAAACTTTCTAAAAATTTCCGCCGCGTCTGATAACATGGGGCTATGAAGACAGAACGACTAGATTATGACTTGCCGGTCGAGTTGATTGCTCAAGCGCCCGCGGCGCAGCGCAGTGCTTCGCGATTGCTCGTGCTGGATCGGGCCAATGACACGCTGACCGACAGCCATTTCGCCGATGTGGGGGGCTTCTTGCGACCAGGCGATTGCCTGGTGCTCAACGATACCAAGGTGCTGGCGGCGCGGTTCTTCGCCCAACGCCGGACCGGGGCGGCGCTGGAAGGATTGTTCCTGGGTATGGCAGGGCCCTCTCCCCGTGGTTGCCTAGGGCAGGCACAGGGGCCTGCCCCGACGGCGCCGGCTGACGCGCCCGGCGTCTGGCGGGTCATGCTCAAGGGCGCGCGCAAGGTGCGACCGGGCGAGCGCATCTCAATCCGGGGTCGGGACCGGCGTGATTTCTGCGCCGCCGAGCTGCTCGAGAAACAGGCCGGCGGGGTGTGTCTGCTCAGGGTCGAGACGGAACGCAGCGCCGAGGCGGTGCTGGACGAGGTGGGGTTCCCGCCGTTGCCGCCGTACATTCGCCGCGATGGCGATCCGGCGCAGGCCCAGACCGACCGGCAGCGCTACCAGACGGTCTACGCCCGCGCGCCCGGCGCGGTGGCCGCTCCGACCGCAGGCTTGCACTTCACCGAACCGCTGCTGGAACAGGTGCAGGCGCAAGGCGTTCGTCTCGCTTCGGTCACACTGCACGTCGGCACCGGGACCTTCAAGCCGGTCAAGGCCGAGGAACTCGAGGATCATGACATCCACCAGGAGTGGTTCCGCCTGGACGAAGTCAATGCCGAGATCATCAACACCGCCCGCGCCGAAGGCGGTCGGATCGTCGCCGTGGGCACTACCGCCACCCGCGTCCTGGAGACCGTCGCGGGCCAACTCGTAGGACAAGCGTCCCCGCTTGTCTCAGATCGACCTGAAGTGACACACGACCTGAAGCCCATCGAGGGGACCACGCAACTGTTCATCACCCCGGGCTACGAGTTCAAGGCGGTTGACGCCATGATCACGAACTTCCACCTGCCCAAGAGCACGCTGCTGGCCTTGGTCGGCGCGTTCGCGGGCCTGGAGCGGACCTTGGCGGCCTACCGCCACGCCATCGAGCAGCGCTACCGCTTCTACTCCTACGGCGACGCCATGCTGATCGTCTGACGGCGGCCCCGTCAGAGAATCCGTCGCGCGCCGGGTAGGCGTCGAATGCCGGTCGCCAGTACGAAACACAATGGAATCGTGACGAGCGCCACGACGACGAACTTCAGCAGCGGATAGATCGTGACATCCCGCACCGCCAGAGCGAAAAGGATGATGACCGGTGTGTGGATGATATAAACGGTGTAACTGGCGGCCGAGGCCTCGCGGGTCAGGCGACCCTGCCGATTCAAACGCTCGCGGAAGAAGACGATCAGCCCGACCATCATCGCGAGCCCCGTCACTTGATCCCACATAGCATAGGCCAGCGCCTGCCAGTGCCATCCGCCCATGAAGGGTTCGACCTCGCCTTGCGGGGCGCCGCCTGCTACGAACATGATGGGAAAGACGACCACGATCAGGAAGATCCCGACGCCGAGCCAGAGCCGGCCGGTCGCTCTGGGCAGCCGGAGCAGCCAGTCGTGGCGGTAGGCAATGACGCCCACGACGAGCATGCCAAGGTACTGGACGAAGAAGGGGAACTGGAGATTGAGCGGGCCGAAGGCCCAGCCGACCGGCCAGCAGAGGCGCACGGCGAAGCTGAGCAGGCCCAGCAGCACGCCGAACAGCAGGATTGCTTTGGAACTCGGTGGCGGTGTCGGTTCGGCCCGAGCCTCGGGCAGGCGCGGCCGCACCAGGCGGATCGCCGTATAGATCAGGGCAAAGAACAGCAGCGTCTCGACGAACCACAGCGGGCCGCTGCCGAGGTGGAACGACGTGTAGTAACGCACGAGACGGTCGCTGAACGAGCCTTCGATTTCAATCGCGCCGATCCTGATGAGCGGGTAGATTTGGAGTGGGTGGATAATGAACTCGAAGATCAGCAGTGGGATGCCCAGGCGCAGGAAACGATCGCGCAGGAACGGCCCGGGCCCTTTGCGGTCGTACGAGCCGACGGAGAGATAGGCCGACAACAGGAAGAGCAGGCCCATGAAGAAGGACTGGTTGACCGCGTTGTGGAAGGTCAGGACGATGAAGGACAGCTCGGTCGTCGGTCTTTCGTAGTAGTACCAGCCGCCCGATCCGCCGTAGGTGATCGCCAGATGCACGAGAATGACCTTGACGATCATCAGCGTCCGGAGGTTGTCTACGAACAGTAGACGAGATTTCGCCATCGTCTCTCCCCAATCCGCTTTTCTACCTCGAACTGTCAGGTCTTGGGCTTCTTGATGGGCCAGGGTTGGACGTGACATCGTTTCGCCCAGGCCTGATAGAGAGCCTTGAGTTCTTCGGCTTTGTCCGGGTGCTTTGCGCTGAGGTCGTTCAACTCCGTGCGGTCGGCTTCGAGGTCGTAGAGCTCCCACACGCCGCGGTGCGCCGAGACCAGCTTCCACCGGCCTTGCCGCACGGCCCGGTTGCCTTCGTGTTCCCAGAAGACAGCCTCGTGGCCGGCGCGCGTGCCGTTACGGAAGATCGGCACCAGGCTCTTGCCTTCCAGCGGTGTCACGGCCTTGCCCTTGTGTGTCCTGGGGTATTCGGCACCGGCCGCGTCGACGCACGTCGCCATGACGTCGATGATGTGCCCGACCTCGTGCGTGATGGTCCCACCGTTCTTGATCACGGCCGGCCAGGATGCGATAAACGGTGTGGCGATCCCGCCCTCGTGGACCCAGTGCTTGTACCGTCGGAACGGCGTGTTGCTCGCGTTGGCCCAGGACAGGCCGTAGCTCATATACGAATCCACGCCGCCCGGAGGCAGGCCGTTCTTGCGATTGTCGAACCCAACCGGACCGCCTTCGGCGCAGCCGCCATTGTCGGCCAGGAACATCACCAGCGTGTTGTCCCGCCGGCCCATTGCCTCGATCTTTTTGAGTACACGGCCGATGCCCGCATCCATCCGCTCGATCTGAGCCGCATAGACCGCCATTTTCAGATCGAGCAGATCCTTGTCCTTCTCGTCAGCCCAGGGCCAGGTCGTTGTGTCCCGCGGTGACATCGCCCACGTGTCTCTGATCAGGCCCAGCTCGATCATGCGCTGTCGCCGCTCTTGCCGCAGTTGGTCCCAGCCCTTGCCATACTTGCCCTTGTATTTGGCGATGTCCTCGGGCCAGGCGTGCAGCGGCCAGTGCGGCGCCGTGTACGGCAGGTATAGGAAGAAAGGCCTCTCATCGCGTCCGGCTTCGTCGAGGAACTTCACCGCGTGATCGGTGAAGGCATCGGTCATGTAGAAGCCTTCTTTGGGCGGCGTGTAAGCCCGACCGTCCAGCGCCATCTTGCGCTGAACGCCTTTGGCCTTCGTTTTGCTCGGGTCGAAGTAGTTGGCCGCGCCGCTGATCAAGCCGAAATAGCGATCGAAGCCCCGGTTGGTGGGCCAGCACGGCCGCGCTTCGCCCACGTGCCACTTGCCCGACATCAGCGTGCGATAGCCGGCGGGCCTGAGCGCCTCGGCGATCGTGACACAGGAATCGTTCAAGTAGCCCTGGTAGGCCGGGTAGCCCCGGTCGCCCACCATGTGACCGATGCCGGCCTGGTGCGCATAGAGGCCCGTCAGCAGCGACGCTCGCGTCGGACAGCAGCGGGCGCCGTTGTAGAACTGCGAGAAGCGCAGCCCTTGGGCCGCGAGCCGGTCGAGGTTCGGCGTGTGAATCTCTCCACCGTAGCAGCCGATGTCCGAGTACCCCATATCGTCGGCCATGATCAGGACGATATTGGGTTTGTCGGTGGATTTGGATTGAGCGGCCAGCCTCGCCGCCGGCAGGCACCCCAACAAGGGTGCCGCCACGCCGAAGCTGGCCACTCTCAAGAACTCGCGTCGAGTACAGATCGATGTGTCCATCGTCCATCCTCATTGTGCGTCGTGTCCCCGCACGACGTGGGCAAGCGGGGACGCTCGCCCTACATTCTATTTGTACATTTCGTCGAACGCGTTGTGCGCCATCACGACGGCCGCCCGCATCATGTCCTCGGCCTTGGCGGTCTCGCGCTGGGCCAGGGCCTTCAGCAGCGCCTTGGTGTTGAGCTTCTTGGCCGCCTTGGCGCAGGCTTCCCAGCTCAGGACGCTGCGGATGACGCGGTCGATGCCTTGCTCGGCGTTGTCGTAGGCGCGGGTCTGCATGTCGTGACCTTTCCAGCGATTGTACCCGGCCTGCTGGATCAGGCCCGCGATGGCGATGTTCATGCCGTTGATGCGCGTGCCGTGGTCGATGTCGTACTTGCCCGGGCCGCCCAGGATAATGCCGTCATTATAGCCCTGGCTGTTGAGGTGCATGTGGACGCACATGCCGTTGTCGATCTCCTCGACGGTGTCGGCCACGTGGTCCAGCCCGATCATCTCGGAGTGCCCGAACTCTTTGTTGACACCCTTCTTGTCGATATTGATGCCGAACTCCTTCTCGACCTTGTACCAGAACAGCAGGGCACTGGCGACGGTCGGGATGAGCATGGCCGGGTGGCCTTCGTTGGGCTTGGGCTCGAAGCCGATGTAGAGCTTGCCGCCTTTCTTGGCCTCGTACTTGCACAGGCCGGCGACGCTCTCCTTGAGGTTCTGGTACATCTGCTGAATGCCGACGGTGGCGATGTCGTAGCCGAAGGAGCCGTTCCAGATGACGAAGCCCGGCGTGATGTCGGGGTGCCAGGCCTTCTTGAGGGTGCCGTAGGCCAGATCCACGGTCTTGGTGCCGAGTTCCTCAGCGGCCTTGCGCTCGTTCGGATCGAGCGAGGCAATGCCGCCGTAGCCAAAGTGCGAATGCGCGCCGGGCGTGATCATCGCCAGGTAGAGCTTGTTGGAGACCAGGGCATCAGCCACGGCCGCGGCGTTGTCGTCGTCCACCTCGGCGTCGTAGTGCATCTCGATGCCGAGCAGAACGTTCTTGGGCATGCGGGGCCGGATCTTCTTGGCCACCAGCTCGATCATCTCGGGGGTGCCGAAGCTGCCGCCCCATTCCGGCCGCATATCGCCCGGCACGAAGCCACCTTTGCCAGGGTTAAATGTCCAGCGGCATATGCTGTGAAGGGATTTCTCTGCCATCGCAACCACTCCTTATTAGTCGTTCTTCCATTTTGCGTCGTTCGTTGCCGGCCATTTCGCGCAGCGAATTGGCCAAATTCCGCCCCATCCTAACGCCAACGCCCCCCAAACGCAAGAATCGCCCCGATGGCGCTTCCATGCCTTCGTTTCCCGCCCCAAAACGGGCCAATTGGCTTTGTTTGGCGCGATGGCGCGTGGCTCGTCGCTCGTATCTCGCCAAGCGCGTGCCGTCCCCGACTCCCCGTCGTCTGTCCTCTGCCCTCTGCCCTCCGTCCTCTGTCGTCCGTCTTCCGGCCTCCCGTCTCCAGCCTGACCCAAAATTGGCTTCGCTTTCCTTCCGACCCAACAGGCTAGATCTGTCGTAACTGGAATTTCCATAAGTATTTACCGTGGTTTGAGCCCCGGAAAAATTGGCTTCGTTTTGCATAAGTGATGACACCTTGATCGCTCGACCCCCCGCCCGGCCCTATCCCGCCTCGCCTGCCGGTCCAAGCCAATTCTCACCGTCCCGATCATATCCCGTGATCCCGATCAGTCATTGATATGCGCCATAAAATTGCATATCTAAATTACAAACACCTCGCCCCGGCGTCAAGCCAAATCCCCCGGGCATTTCACGATTGTAGGGGCAGGCCACCGTGCCTGCCCATGTTCGAGATTGGAAATATCACTTGTAGCGTAGTTCTGCCGGTGGCTTTTCTGGGGTGGTCTGGCGCTTGGCGTGAGCGGTGCGCGGGTGTTGACGCGCTGGTTTTCATGGGCCATGATCTAGGTCGTGCCGGTGTCAGGGGGTGTTATCCGTGCGGCGGTCTTGGGGGGCGTCGTGGAACGTGGCTGGGGTTGGCTGAAGGGAGATGCGATGCGAACGTGTGTGTTATTGGTTTGCAGCATTCTGATGTGGGTGGGCGGTTGTGCCCACCTCAAGGCCGAGCGAAAGGGTGTCGAGGGGAAGGAGACGTTCATGGTTTCTCCGATTGGTTTCGTGCAGAAGAAGGATGGACGCACGTCGATTGTCCTGGAGAAGCGATATGAGCCGGGCCTGATGGGGTTGGAGCAGTTTTCGCACGTGACGGTGGTCTACTGGTTCCATCTCAACGACACGCCCCAGAAGCGAGCTATTCTGCAAGTCCACCCGCAGGGCAACGAGGCCAATCCCATGCGCGGTGTGTTCGCCACGCACTCCCCGGTGCGGCCCAACCTGATTGCCATCAGTTGCTGCAAGATTCTCTCGGTCCACGCCAACATCATCGAAATCGACGGTATCGACGCCTTCGACGGGACGCCTGTGCTCGATTTAAAGAACTGACCGCGAAACACCCGGTGGGTGGCCGCGTCAAGCGCCGGCTTGGCGATGGGTTTGGGCGGCGGGGGGCAAGACAAACGGTGAAACAAACGCAGCCGGCATGGGAATGAACCATTGGAATGGACCTTGTCTCAGCGAGAAGGAAGGTGATTCTCAATGGCGCTGCGGAAGAAACAGGCGATGACACTTTGTTTGGCGGTGGTACTTCTGGCTTGTGTATTTCCAGTCGTTCCGGCGGGAGCGGACGAGCCGGAGGTGCGCACGGGGGCGTTTGAGGCGGTCTTCGGCGAGCGGTGTTCCGCGTCGAATCTGGCGAATATCCTCCGGAGGATGCAGTGCAGGCCGCAAGCGAATCGGTCTCTCGGCAACGGCTACCGGATCGGCAACGAACGCTACTCGGTGTATGTCCCGCCCGGTTACAGTGAAGACGCGGGGTATGGGTTGCTCGTCTGGATCAGCGCCGGCGAGCGTGGCGACATGCCCCAAGGCTGGGAAACGCTGCTGGACAAGCACAAGCTGATCTGGGTCGGGGCGCACCGGTCGGGGAATCAGCACAACGTGCCGGCCCGGCGGATGGCCTTGGCACTCGATGCGGTTTACAACATGCGGAAGCGGTACAAGATCGAGCGCGACCGTGTCTATGTTTCCGGCATCTCCGGCGGGGGCCGGGCGGCCAGCATCCTGGCCATGCATTATCCGGACATTTTCCGGGGCGGCGTCTTCGTCGTGGGTGTGGACTGTTGGCGCGAGATTGCCATCCCGGGCCAGCCCGGGCGCGTTTGGAAACCGATGCCCAAACCCCGGCCGCAATACCTGGGGATGGCCAGGCGACGGGGACGTTACGTCCTGTTGACGGGTGACAACGATTTCAATCGCCGGCAGACCCAGGAATTCTACGAGAAGGGGTACAGAAAGAGTCTGCGGCACGTGCTCTATCTCCAGGTGCCTGGCATGGGGCACGGAATGCCGCCGGCCGAATGGTATGAGAAGGCTCTCGTTTTCCTCGACACGGCTGGCACGCGAGCTAAAACTCCAACCCAGAAGGCACCTTCAGGCCAACCTCCTTCGCAGAAACCCAAATAGAGGGCTCGCCCGCAAGGCGGCCCATGTCACCGTACCCCTACAGTTGTTGCCTGAGAACTTTCTCCCAATTGGCGTAGGCTTGGGCGTAGGCGTCTTTCAGGTCGGGGTTGGGGGTGATGGTTTGGACGGGTTCGAGGCCGGTGAAGGCGTCGGCGGGGCCTTTGTACAGTCCGGCGCCGATGCCGGCGCCGCGGGCGGCGCCTTGGGAGCCGTCGGTATTGTAGAGTTCGACCGTCGCGCCGCTGAGCGTGGCGAACGCCTCGGCGAAGAGCGGGCTGAGGAACATGTTCGCATGTCCGGCCTTGACGGTCTTCAGCTCGGTGCCCATGTCACGCATGATTTCGAGGCCGTAGTTGAGCGCGAAGACGATGCCCTCCTGGGCGGCGCGGAGGAAATGGGCCTGCTTGTGGATGTTGAAGTTCCAGCCGTGGACGGACGCGCCGATATTGCGGTTCTCCAGCGTACGCTCGGCGCCGTTGCCATAGGGCAGGATGACGAGCCCGTCGGAACCGACCGGGACGGTGGCCGCCAGCTCGTTCATCTGCGGATAGTCGAGCCCCTCACCGCCGACAAAGTTGTGCTTGAGCCAGCTATTGAGAATGCCGGTGCCGTTGAGGCATAGCAGGACGCCGTAGCGCGGGTCGCTCGCGGCGTGGTTGACGTGGACGAAGATATTGACGCGGGACTTGGCGTCGTAGTTCTTCTTGTCCGTGACGCCGTAGACGACGCCCGACGTGCCGGCGGTGACGGCGATCTCGCCCGGCTGCAACACGCTTAGCGACAGGGCGTTGTTCGGCTGGTCGCCCCCGCGATAGCTGATCTTGGTACCGGCAGCCAGGCCCAATTCTTCGGCCGCCGCTTTGGTCAGCTCGCCCTGCACGGAAAACGTCGGCACGGTCTCGGCGACGAGATCGGAAGAAATTCCATAGTTGTCCAGCACGAACTGTGCGAGTTCGTCGCCCTCGAAGTCCCACATGATCCCTTCGGAGAGTCCCGAGGGCGTGGTCTTGATCTGGCCCGTCATCTTCATGGCGATGAAATCGCCCGGCAGCATCATCTTGTCGATGCGAGCGTAGGTGTCGGGCTCGTTCTCCTTGACCCACTTGAGCTTGGAGGCGGTGAAATTGCCCGGCAGGTTGAACAGCCGTTTGAGGCAGCGGTCGGCGCCGATCTTCTTGGCCGCCTGCTGGCCGATCTGCACGGCCCGGCTGTCGCACCAGATGATCGCGGGGCGCAGCACCTCCTGGTTCTTGTCGACGAGGACCAGGCCGTGCATCTGGTAGGAGATGCCGATGGCCTTGACGTCGGCGGGGTCGAACTCGGCGCTGGCCTTGATCTTCTGCGTGGCCAGCTTGACGTGCTCCCACCAGGTGGCCGGGTGCTGCTCGGCCCAATCGGCCTGTTGCGCCATGATCTCCAGTTCCTTGTCCGGCGAGGTTGCCGAGGCCAGGGCCTGGCCCGTGCCCGCGTCCAGCAAAGTCGCCTTGATCGAAGAGCTTCCGACGTCGTATCCCATCAACAGTGCCATGTGTGTGTCCCCTTACCTGTGCGGCGGCAAAATCGTTCGGTTGTGAACTCCTCTTGCGTCTACGACTCTGTCACCCCTGCGCAGGCAGGGGGCCAGACTGTATCGAAGCAGTCTGGATTCCCGCCTGCGCGGGAATGACAATGGGAGTCGTTCTTTTCCATCAATGTTACTCGTATTCCCACTTGAGAATCCACGGGTCTTTGGTTCGTTTCTGGAAGGCCTTGAGCTTGGCCTGCATTTCTCTGAGTTTGTCCTGGTGGGCCGGATCGTTGGCCAGGTTGACGACCTCGTGCGGGTCGTTCTTCAGGTCGTACAACTCGAACTTCGGGCGATGCAGAAAGGCGCCGATGGTGCGCTGGCCGTAGATGGCGTTGCCCCGCTTGAGGTTGCCCTGCCAGGTGGCCGAGGCCCACAGGTCACTGGCGAACGGGTACTCCAGGCCGTGCGCGATGTTCCAGATCAGCTTGTAACGCCGCTCGCGCACCACGCGCATCGGGTAGTACATCGTGATCTCGTGGAACGTGTGCGAGGCGTAGGTTGTGTCCCAACCGTCAGCATGCTCGCGTTCGAGCGCGGGCTTGAACGAGCGGCCATGGAATTCGTAGTCGCTTGGCGTCGCGCCGGCAAAGTCGAGAATCGTCGGCGCCAGGTCGGCGTAGTTGACCAGTGCGTCGCAGGCGATGTCTTTGTTCTGCTGGCCCGGCGCGCGGACGATGCAGGGCAGGTTCATGCCGGGCTCGTACAGCGTCGTCTTGGCGCCGGGGAAGGCGATGCCGTTGTCGGAGATGTAGATCACGACCGTGTTATCGTATTGGCCGGACGCCTTCAGGATATCCATCAGACGCCCGATACCTTGATCGACGCGCGACACCGCTTGGTAGTATTGCGCCAGCTCGGCCCGGCACTCGGGGATGTCGGGCAGGAAGTCGGGGACGAGAACGTCGGCCGGATCGTATTTGACTTCCTTGACGCCCGGGTAGCCCTGGTCGCGGTTGCCGAAGCGGTCGGGTTGGTAGGGCAGGTCGGTGGCCTTGCCGCCGCCGCGATGCGGATCGGATGTGCAGTAGTAGAGGAAGAAGGGTTTGCCGTCGCTGCTGGCGATGAAGTCCTGGCAGTTGTCGGCCATCTGGACCGGACTGCGGCCGTTGCCCCGCAACGCGACGTCGAACTGGTAGATTTCCTCGGGCGCCACGTGGTACTTGCCGATACGGGCGGTGCGATAGCCGGCCTGGGTCAGCAGTACGGGCAGGCTGCGCACGTGGTCGAAGCTGATGAAATGATGATGGCTGTGCTGGTGCCCGTACTGGCCGTTGTAGTGGTTGTAGAGCCCGCTGAGGATCACCGAGCGGCTGGCGCTGCAACTGGCCGTCGTGCAGAACGCATTGGTGAAGCGCACGCCCTCAGCCGCCAGTGCGTCGAGGTTGGGCGTCTTGATAACCGGATTGCCATAGCAGCCCAGATCGCCCCGCCCATGGTCGTCGCTGACGATCAGCACGATATTGGGCCGCTTGCGTTCGGTGGCTCTGGCGCCGCGCGCCATCCAGGAAGAGGCCGCGACGGCGGAAAGCCCGGCCGCGCAACCTTTCATGAAGTTCCTGCGTGTCATGCGTTGCTCTGCCATGCCGTGCCTCCGAATCTCTAGCTGGTTTGACGCAACCGCCGCCCGACTTCGCGCAGCGTCTTGACATCGTCCGCGTGGATCGAGCCATCGGGCAGCGGACCCGTGTTCATCAGCAGGTTGCAGTTGGCGGCCCAGGCGGCCTCCAGTCGCTTGTGCACCTCCGCGGCATCGAGATGCTTGCTGTCGTCGGCTTTCTTATAGCCCCACACGCTCGGCTGGAGCGTATCGCAGATTTCGTTGTGCTTGTCCTTGTTGCTCTCCCACGCCTGGCGCGCGACCGCCTGGTGCTCGGGTTTTTTCAGTCGGTCGGCGAGTGAATGACCCCGGCGTTCCGGCGCGGCGAAGTCTTCCGTGCCGCTGGCGCCCTGCTTGAACGAGATCAGCGTGTGCGGCTGTAGCGAGCGGACCAGCGCATAGGTCTCGTCGATCGGGAACAGATCGGGCCGATTGTAGAAGCCCATGATCGGATCGAACCAGATGCCGGCGATCGGGCCGTAACCGGTCAGCAGCTCGCGCATCTGAGCGTGCACGTAATCGACGTAGATCCGGAAGTCCTTATCCTTCTGCCACTTGTATTGCGGTTGCGGCTGCTCGTACGCGGGGCGGGCGTTGGCCCAGCCGGCCTCGCGGGCGTAGAAGTACGGATGCCACCAGTCGGCCGCATAGGAGTAGTAGCAGAACAGGCCCAGGCCTTTCTTCTGACACGCTTCGGACAGAGCGCCGATGATGTCACGCTGGGCCGGCGCGGCGCCGCTGTGATAGTCGTGCTGCGTCGTCGCGAACAGGCAGAAGCCGTCGTGATGGCGCGCCGTCAGGTTGACGTATTTCATCCCCGCCGCGCAGGCCAGATCCGTGATGAAATCGACGTCGAAGTTCTGGGCCGTGAACTGGTCCTGGAGCTTCACGTACTCGGCCACCGGGATCTTCTCACGCAGCATGACCCATTCGCCGCGACCGAGCAGGCTGTACAGGCCGTAGTGCATGAACAGCCCGAACTTGGCCTGGGCAAACCAGGCCCGCGCCGCCTGCCGCGGGTCGTCCTGGTACTGGTTCGCGAAATCCTTCAGATACGAAGGCACGGCCGACTTGCTCGGCGATCCACACCTCAGCCCCTGACAGCCGGCCAGCGCTAACCCCGCTCCGGCCGAAACCTGCAAAAACCGCCTGCGATCCATATCCGACTCCATGAAAGGCTCCTGCAAAACCATCCGTCAAGCGCCGCGATCCTACCAGATTCGCCAGCCCGACGCAAAGCCTCTTCCGCCGGGGTCCGAGACTATCAGACCTTCTGCAGCGCGTCCCATTGGGCTACCTCGGTGTCATCCCGAGCAGAGCGCAGCGCCGTCGAGGGATCTCGCCGAGACCTGGACGCGCGCTTCATTCGTGACGAGATGTTTCGACTGCGCTCGACATGACAAGGGGTGGGTGTGGGGTCCCACCACATTGGGGGCGTAACGGGCCACAGGCCGCCGACAAAAAGACAGTTTAGCCTGGGTGGGCCTAAGGCCGTGGGTAGGGGCGAATCATCATTCGCCCCTACGTTGGATGGACGCTTGTCCTACGACCATCATTTATCCGCCCTCACTCCCGTATCCAGCCAGTGATCGAGCAGAATGATGACGTCGGCGATATCCACGCGGCAGTCGCCATTGATATCGCCCGTGATGATCGTTTCGCAGAGTGGGTCACCGAAATACGACTTGCTCGCCTGGGCCGTCCCGCCGTAGGCACCCATGTTGATCACGCCGCCGTTGGGGAAGGGCTCGACCATGACGGGGGAGTTCGGATCGCCTGCGTCGATGCAGGGACTCGTCACGTCGTCCTGTATCCAGCTTCCACTGGCTTGGTCCCACCGTCCCGCCTGGGATTTGAGATGGTAGTCCCCCTCCACGAAGAAGTCATCCTTCGGATCGTCCGGCGTTCCATTCGCGTCCCAATACCCCGGATCAACGAAGCACGGATCAGCGTCAATGTTGCCTTTGTCCCAGATAATGAAGCCATTTGGGTCGTAGATTCCAGCCTCGCCCCCTGCCACGTTCGTGTGTTGGATCGCGATCACCCCCTTGTCCGCCCAGATTTCGTTGTCACTGTTCGAAATAATACAATTGACCACCTCAACCGATCCATATCCAGCCGTACGCGTTCCCTCCAGTAGAAATGCCCCTCTCTCTCCTCGGTTGCCGACCACTGTGCAATTGGTGAATCGCAACTCGTTGCAGGAAACACTTTGTACTACACCTCCGCCATCTGGAGCTACGTTTGCCCAGAATAGACAATTCTCAAAACTTGGCTGATCAATAGCCGTGCTCTCAATCGCACCGCCTTTCCTCGCTGCGCTATTGGAGACAAATCGGCACCTCACAACCTTCAAGGGGCTGGCTGTGCTCAGGCTGATAGCACCTCCGTTCCCTTCGACATGATTATCTCGTAGGACGCAGTCAACAAGCGTCGTCGGGCTGGTGTGGATCGCCATGCCACCACCGAGCCGAGACGTTGCGTTATTCGTCAGCGTGCAACTCGTGAGCCTAAGTTTGTTGCCATGACAAGCGATCCCTCCGCCCTCAAAGTCGGAGGCGTTGCGCTCGAAATGACAATTCAATAACTCCGTACTCCCGTCCATGGCAAACAGACCACCCCCGGACCCGCGGCTGCCGTTGGCGACGATCCGGCAGTCGATCAGCGATAGATCATCCATCCGGTCGGCGTAAATGGCACCGCCGCCTTCTTCGGCGTAGTTGCCTCGAAATACGCAACGGCACACGGTCACCTTCAATGTCGGCGTCTGCGTCCAGAACTTGAGATTCAAGCCGCCCCCCACGTGCTCGGACTGAGTCCGGTAGGAGGGCCCACCTGCGTTCTTCTCGTAGAAGGCGTGACCGGCGGTAATGAAGAACCCTTCCAGCGTCGCCGTAAGATCGCCCACGACCACGCCGTCTTCATCTCCGCTAATCACATTGTAGCTGTTGTCCAGGCGGCTCGGCGCGTCCCCCGCATCGAGGGGGCTGGCCAATTCAACGTCATTGCCGGCGAGATCCCCGCTCAGCACCGTCTCATAGGTCTCGGGCTCCCAGGCATTCGGATCGCTCGTCCCGACGCCGGCGTATCCTCCTCGCAACGTCAACTGGTGTGCCAGGCAGAACGTCGCGTCTCGGTCCCTCGTACCATCCGGACGGCCCGCACTCTGATCTGGCCTATAAAGCCCCTGCGCAATGCGAATCTCGACGGGTTCTCGGCCGACTGCAACATCAGCCAGGGCATCCTGGAGGAATCGGTACGCCGTGGCCCAGGAGGTGCCATCGCCTGGCGCGGGGGCGTCGTCGTCGACGTAGATGACTTTGGCCGGGGCCGGTGGGGCGGCGGCGCAGAGAACGAGCACGGCCAGAAGACAAGCAGTTGAAACGATCCTCCGCATACCGGTGCTCCCTCAAGCTTTGGCTCCACGTGACAGACGTCTACGCCAATTAGCATAGCAGATTCGCGGCGCTTTGTCCAGCCGGGTTCGCAGCAAACCAGGGGGCTGACCCAGTTGTCCTTCCCGCGCGGGCTCAGGATTCAGGCTGCTGCGAAACAGTCTGGACCCCTGTCTCCACAGGGGTGACAGAGTCGTTGCCGGGCCTTCTTACAATACGCATGATTTGCGGTCAACCTAACGTAGGGGCAACCCACCGTGGTTGCCCTTCTTCGCGGATGCGCAATCGCGGCGGATTCAGGTGCACATGGGGCATCATCGGCGCGTGGCGCGGGCAGGCACGGGGGCCTGCCCCTACAGGGTGACGTCGCGCTGCCAGGCGGCCAGCGCCGCGCGGAGGGTGGTGACGCGGTCGGGGTGTTGGGGGGCGAGGTTGGTCTGTTCAGCCAAGTCGGTAGCGAGGTTGAAGAGTTGTTCGCGATTGTTTTGGACGAGCAGTTTCCAAGGGCCCTGGCGCACGGCGGCTTGCTGGCGGTAGGCCCAGAAGACGGTGCGCGCGGGCAGGCTCTTTCCTTGGGTGAGCAGGGGCAGGAGGTTGGCGCCATCGAGTTTCAGGCCGGGCGGCAGGGCGGCGCCGGCGATGGACGCGAGGGTAGGGAACAGGTCCATGCCCAGGACGGTCTGATCGCACGTCGTGCCCGGGTCGATGCGTCCGGGCCAGCAGGCGATGGCGGGGACGCGGTGGCCCCCTTCCCAGAGGCTGCCTTTGAAGCCGCGCAAGGGGGCGTTGGAGCCATTGCGATTGGCGCCGTTGTCGGAGCAGAAGAAGATGAAGGTGTTGCGTTCGAGGCCGAGTTCCTTGACCGTCTGCACGATGCGGCCCACGCTCTGGTCCATGATCTCGACCATCTCACGATAGGCCCGCTTGATGTCCGCTCCCTGGGTCTTGGTGCCCTTGTTGCCGCCCGGCAGGCGCTCGGGCGGGTCCTCGCGACCTTGATAGGGATAGTGCGGCGCTTCGTGGGGCAGGTACAGGCAGAAGGGCTCGTCCTTGTGGCGCTGGAGGAAGTCCACGGCGTGCCTGGTAATCAGATCGGTGACGTAGCCTTCCTCAGGTGTCTTCTCGGCGCCTTTCCACCAGTCGGCGATGTCGGCCTGATCGATGTGGGTGTGATAGTCGACGTTGCCACTGACGTAGCCGATGAACTCATCGAAGCCCTGCTTGGTCGGATTGAACTCGACGCGATAGCCGACATGCCACTTGCCGAAGAGGCCCGTGACGTAGCCACGCTGCTTGAGGACTTCGGCGAAGGTGATTTCCTGCTGTGCCATGCCTGTTTCGCGGGCCGGACCCTTGGCGGTCACGACCGCGTCGATGCCACAGCGCTGCTGGTAGCGTCCGGTCAGTAGGGCCGCGCGCGTGGGGCTGCATACGGCGCCGTTGGAATGGTAGTCGGTGAAGCGCATCCCACCTCGGGCCAGCACATCGAGGTGCGGCGTCTGCACCCAGCCGCCGTAGCAACTGATGTCGCCGTAGCCCAGATCGTCGGCCATGATGAGGATGATGTTGGGACGCTCATTGCGGGCCGCTTCTGCCCCTGCCCAACGCGACGGGCACGCTACGGACGCGGCCATCGAGCAGGCCGCCAGTTTGAGGAAGTCACGCCGTTCCATGGCATCAGTTCTCCGTGTCTCGTTCCTTGATATCGACGAAGCCGACGTCGATGTATTGGCCACCGCGGGTCTGGTGGCAATGGACGGCCAGCTTGTTCAACCCCGGCTTGAAGGCGGCCAGGGCCTTCTCATCGAGCGGGATGCGGATGTATCCGCTTGTGTGCTCGCTCAGCTTGGCGATCGGCGTGCCGTTGACATAGACCTCGGCGTCCTCATCGTGGTGGATCGTCAGAAACAGGTCACTCGGAACCGTACCCTCCAGATCGATCGTGCGCCGCAGCCAGATGTCCGGCGTGTCCCAGGTGGTGCCGATCACCGCGCCGGGCGTGCCTTCAGTGCCAAACCCGCCTTTGCCGATCTCCCAGTCGGAATCGTCAAAGTTCTCTCGTTGCCAGCCGCGGGCCGGTTCGGTCGTGGTGTAGCGCCAGATTTGACCGTCTTCCCGCGAGGTTGGGACGACCGTGGTGACGATGGGCGGGGGCAGGTAGAGCTTCTCGGCGGCGGCGCGGATCTTGTCGGTATCCATCTTGATCATGGCGCGGTCGTAGGTCATCAGGCCATTGACTTCGATCTCGACGTCGCTGGTCTGGGTATATACGGCCGCGACCAGGCCGCCGCCAATCAAGGGTCGCAGGTTGTCGAGCAGAGCCAGGTAGGCGTCGGTTAGTTTGGCGCGGTCGTCGTAACTGCGGTAACCCCAGTTCTTCTCGTCCTGCCAGGTGTGCCCGCGCACGGGCAGGCCCAAACCGCCAAACTCGCCCAGGACGGCCGCACGACCGTCTTCCAGCGGCGGGCAACCGGGACCCGGATAGCGGTGGATGTCGTGTACGTCGCCCACGCCGCGATCGGTCCAGCCGCTGGCGCTGTTGACCAGGCGGGTCGGGTCGAGCTTCTTCGTCAGGTCCACAATACGGGCGGTGTCGTACTGGCCCCAGCCTTCGTTGAACGGCACCCACATCACGATCGACGGATGGTTGTAGAACGCCTTGATGATCCGGCTCCACTCCAGCTCGAACTGCTCGGCCGATTCCTTCGTGCGCTCGATGTCGGGTTGGTTGCGGCGGATGTAGCGGTCGCCACTGGGCATGTCCTGCCAGACGAGCAGGCCCAGCTTGTCACACCAGTAATACCAGCGGTCCGGCTCGACCTTGACGTGCTTGCGGGCCATGTTCATCCCGAGTTGCTTGGTCACTTCGACGTCGTACTTGAGCGCCGCGTCAGTTGGCGCCGTGTAGAGTCCATCGGGCCACCAGCCCTGATCGAGCGGTCCGTATTGGAACAAAGGCTTGCCATTGAGGAACAGGCGATTGATCCCTTCCTCATCCTTGGTCAGCGCGATCTTTCGCATGGCGAAGTAGCATTGCACCTCGTCGGTCACCACGGGCAGGCGGAAGTGCCCGAGCGTGATCTTGACGTCGTAGAGGAACGGGTCGTCCGGCGACCACAGATGCGGATTCGGGATGGGGACTTCGATCTGGTTGAGCCCTTTGGCCTGCGCGACCAGTTTGCCGTCGGCCGAGACCTCCACGGTGACGTTGTCGCTGCGCGTCAGGCGCGTGCCGATCTCGACGATGAGCTTGGAGGCGTCGACGTCGGGCGTCAGCTTGAGGCCATCGATATGGCGGGGTGCGACGGGTTCGAGCCAGACGGTTTGCCAGATGCCGGTGACGGGGGTGTACCAGATACCGCGTGGCTTGCGCACCTGTTTGCCCCGGGGCTGGGTGCCGGCGTCGCTGGGGTCCCACACCGACAAGACGAGTTCCTGCGGTCCGGCCGGGCGCAATGCGTGCGTGATGTCGAAGGTGAAGGGGTCGTATCCGCCGCGATGACGGCCCACCTTCAGGCCGTTGACCCAGACGGTCGTCTCCCAATCCACGGCCCCGAAGTGCAGCAGGATGCGAATGCCTTCGCCCCATTTCTGCGGGATGTTGAAGGTGCGTCGATACCAGAGGCAGTTGTCGGGCCCGACACGTTTCATCACGCCGGACAGCGCCGACTCGATCGGAAAGGGCACGAGGATCTGCCCATCGAACTCACGCGGCTGCATGCGATCTTTGGCCGTGATCGCATAGTCCCAAATTCCGTTGAGGTTCAGCCAGTCCCGCCGCACCATCTGCGGCCGCGGATACTCGGGCAAGGCGTTGTCGGGCGAGACGTCGGCGGCCCATTTCGTCAGCAAAGGCCCTTCGGCCGGCTTCCACGCGGCCTCGGCGCCGAGGCAACTGCAAACGACCAAGGTGACGGTTGCCAGTGTCACCGATGTTCTCATACGTGGTACGATGCGGGTAGGGATGCTATTCATCATTGAACCTCCGAAGATCACGATGCTCTTCACGCCGATGGTGTACGCTTCGAATCCTCCGGCGTGACTCCATGGACCGCGGTTTCCGCAGCCCGAAAACCGATCCTCTCAGGCTACCGGCCGGCGGGCCATATTTCAACGAAAATGCCGATTCCAGCCCGCCCCGGCACCGGCAACGGCGAGGAAATGGCATTGCTTTGGCGTCCAATTTCTGATACAAATGAAGTATTCAGGAGGCAGTGTTCCTGGGCCCGGCGGTGTCGTTGTGGCACCGGACCGAGGCGGGCCCAGAATCGAACGCGGATTGGAGGCTCTGGTGTTATGCGTTTCAGCCAATGCACCAATCGACGCACGCCGCAGACGTGCGATCTTCGTCCCCACCGGATCGCTCCAGCCCTCGGCATCATTCTCAGCAGGAACGCATCACCCGTGGTGTTTCTGTAACTCCCGGCGCGCCCTTCGGACGGGGAGAACACCGATCTCCGGGCCGCCTATGTGTCAGGCAACGTGATATTGTGTAAAGGAGGACTACCATGTGTAAGAAGCGCGTTTTCTTATGGATTGGGTTGGCTCTGATGGCGGGCAGCGCGGTGCAGGGAGCCGAGCGCGGCCTCATCGGCTGGTGGAAACTCAACGACGGCGCCGGCGCCATCGCCCTCGATGCGAGCGGCAGGGGCAACGACGGCACCCTCGAAGACAATGCGACGTGGGTGGCCGAAGGCTATTGGGACGGAGCTCTGGCCCTGGATGGCGACGGGGACTACGTCGATTGCGGCACCAGCAGTGTCTTCAATACCACCGACGCGGTGACACTGGCGGCCTGGGTCAAGGCCGATCCCGATTACAGCTATCCCGACTGGTCGGGCATCATCATGCGGGGCGGACCCAACATCGACACCTTCGCGCTCTACTACAACGGACCCAACCAGCAGATGGGCTTCAAGCTGACGGGGACATCGGCCGAGTGGCACTCCGCCGGAGCCGCCGGGCTGTTCGACTACGGTTGGCATCACACCGCCGCGACCTATGATGGTCAGATGAAGGTCATTTACCTGGACGGTCAGCCGATTTTCAACACGGCCGTTACGGGCGAAATCGAAACCAGCAATGGGCGGCTGTTGCTCGGGGCCGGGCGCGACCTCGACCCGACCACACACCATCTGGCGGGTCTGCTGGACGACGCCCGCGTCTATGAGCGCAGTCTGTCCCAGGCCGAGATTCAGGCGGTCATGCTGGACCCGGGCGACACGGAGTTCGCGGTCAACCCGGTCCCGGCCGACGGCGCCGAGGACGTGGCGCGCGAGGCGGTGTTGGCGTGGACGCCCGGTGAGTTTGCCCAGACGCACGACGTCTATCTCGGGACGTCTTTCGATGACGTCAACACGGCTAGCCGGGACAATCCGATGGGTTTGCTGGTCAGTGAGAGCCAGGACGCCAACACCTACGACCCGCCCGGCGCCCTGGATTGGGACCAGACCTACTACTGGCGCATCGATGAAGTCAACGGGGCTCCCGACTACGCGATCTATCAGGGCGAGGTCTGGAGCTTCACCGTCGAACCGTACGGCTATCCGATCGAGAACATCATCGCGACCAGCAATGGCGCTGCGGTTGCCAATGCCGACCCCCAAAGCACCGTTGACGGGTCGGGCTTGAACGACGACGACGAGCACTCGATCGAGGCGACCGATATGTGGTTGGCCACACCGGCCGGCGAGCCCTTCTACATCCAGTACGAATTCGACAGGGTCTACAAGCTGCACCAAATGCTCGTGTGGAACTACAACGTGCAGTTCGAACCAGTGCTCGGTTTTGGCCTGAAGGATGTTACCGTTGAGTACTCCGTGGACGGCGTCGACTGGACGGTGCTCGGAGATGTCGAACTGGCGCAAGCCACGGCCCTGCCCGACTACACGCCCAACACGGTGGTGGACCTCCAGGGGGTCGCGGCGCGGTACGTCCGGCTGAACATCCACAGCGGCTGGGGGGCGATGGGCCAGTACGGGCTCAGTGAGGTGCGCTTCCCGTACGTTCCGGTGCAGGCCGCCTGGCCCGTTCCGGAAACCGGAGCGACCGAGGTCTCTCCCAACGCCACGCTCAATTGGCGGCCCGGGCGCGAGGCGGCGACGCACGAGGTCTATCTCAGTACGGACGAGGCCGCCGTCATCGACGGGACGGCCCTGGTCGATACCGTCGCTGACAGCAGCTATGATCCGGCCGAGCTCCAGTTTGGCCGTACGTACTTCTGGAAGATCAACGAGGTCAACGAGGCCGAGGCAGTCACCTCGTGGGAAGGCAGCGTCTGGAGCTTCGCCACCCGGGCATACCTGGTGGTCGACGATTTCGAGAGCTACGACGACGAAGACAACGCCATTTTCGAGACCTGGATCGACGGCTGGACCAACGAGACCGGCTCGACGGTCGGCTATCTCGAAGCCCCGTTTGCCGAGCGAACGATCGTTTCCGGGGGCGATCAGTCGATGCCGCTGCAATACGACAACTCGGCCGCTCCGTTTTATTCCGAGGCGGAGTTCGAACTGGGCGGCGCTAACTGGAGTGCCAACGGGGCCGACACGTTGCGGCTGATGGTCCAGGGCCGGACGCCCCCCTTCGCCGAAGCCGCCGATGGCACCATTCTCATGAATGCGATCGGCACCGATATCTGGGGCACGACGGATCAATTCCGCTATGCGTACAAGACCCTGACCGGCGATGGTTTCATGATCGCGCGGGTCGATCGGCTGGACAACAGTTCCAGTTCGTGGGCCAAGGCCGGCGTCATGATTCGCCAGGACACGGCCAGCGGCGCCCGGCACTCGTTCATGTGCCTGACCGGGGGCGACGGCAACGGCGCCTCCTGGCAGGGCCGTCCCGATGACGGGCAGGCTTCCGTCAACGCCGATGCCACGACTCCGGTGGCCCCGCCGTACTGGGTCCGCATCGACCGGGCTGGCAACACCCTCACGGGCGCGATTTCGGCCGATGGCGAGACCTGGACGCCGATCGGCGACGCGCGCGAGGTTGCGATGCAGGACCCGGTGCTGATCGGTCTGGCGTTGACCAGTCACAACAACACGCAGGCGACCAGTGCCCAGTTCTCGAACGTCAGCTTCACGGGCAACGTGGGCGGCAACTGGCAAGTCGCGGAGATCGGAGCAACCCAGCCGGAGGGCAATGGCATTGCGACGCTGTACGTGGTGATCGAAGACACGTCAGGCAATACAGCGGTCGCGACGCATCCGAATGCCGCCGTCTGGACGGGCTGGACCGAGTGGCTGATTCCGTTCAGTGATCTGAGCGGCGTCAATCTCAACAGCGTCAGTACGATGTATGTCGGTCTGGGCGACCGCGACAATCCCAGCGCCGGCGGCAGCGGCCTGATCTTCGTCGACGACATCGGCGTGGGCCATCCGGCCTCGCAATGATGAGGAGAACCGGCAACGCCAACATTTTGAAAGAATGAATCGCTACCCGGAATGCGCACCTGTCACTATCGGCAGGTGCGCCTGTCAGGGAGGGAAGATATACCGTGACATCTGTCGAGCACCAGGAGAATGGAGCCATGAGAAGCATGTGGAGAGGGGAAATCGGCTTGATTGTCGTATCGGCAGCGGTCCTGGCCCTGTGTGGCGGTCGGGCAGACGGTGGCGGCGCCACAATCGCGCTGCTCAACGACGGGGCCGGCCTCGAGTTTTCGGGCACCGTCGTCTACGCGGCCAGTTTCGGAGACGACGGCGGCTGCGTCGTCAATGGCATCAGTTTTTCCGACGATGAGAATCTCGCGGAGGTCACGCTTCTGGCCGAGGGCGAAGGCCCGGCCACCGTGTGGGGTGATTACCCGGCCACGGGTGACAATGGGCTCGACAAGCTGCTCAATGGCATGGCTTACAGCCTCGAGCAATCGCCCAATGTCATTCAGATCAACATGAGCGGCTTGACCGTGGGCCAGTTGTATCTGTTCCAGGTCATTGCTTACGAGCCCACGGGCGACGAGCGCGACATCAGCATGATCGTTGAGAATGAAACGGTCCTGACCGGTGTCAATCCGATCGATCTCCTGGGTGGTGTCGTCGGGCAAAGCGGCCTGCTCCTGAAGTACGAATTCATCGCGGCCGACTCGGTTCTGAACGTTCGCATCGTCTCCGACGACGCCTGCGCCATCAGCGCCGCACTGCTGGGCGCCATTTCGGTCTCCGGCGCCACGGCTCCCGATCCTGAGGACGGGGCCACGGAGGTGATGGCCGACGTGTGTCTGGGCTGGCGGTCGGGGGAATACGCGGCCGGACACGACGTCTATCTGGGGACGTCGGCCGAGGACGTCAGCGCGGCCGGCCGGGCGAATCCGATGGGGCTGCTGGTCAGCGAGGGCCAGGAGGCCGGCACCTACGACCCGCCCGAACGACTGGATTGGGGGCAGACCTACTACTGGCGCGTCGATGAAGTCAACGGAGCCCCCGACTACACGATCCACCCGGGCGACCTCTGGAGCTTCACGGTCGAGCCTTTCGCCTATCCGATCGAGAACATCACGGCCACCAGCAACGGGATGTCCGACGCCGATGAAGGTCCTGAGAACACGGTCAACGGCTCCGGCCTGAATGCCGATGACCAACACTCGCTGGAATTGAGCACCATGTGGTTGACGACCACCGGCGCTGAACCGATCTATATCCAGTACGAATTCGACCGGCTCTACCAGGTGCACGAGATGCAGGTGTGGAACCACAACGGAGAATTCGAGTCGCTCCTGGGGATCGGGCTCAAGGACGTGGCGATCACGCGTTCGCTGGACGGTGTCGGCTGGTCGCGCCTCCAGGATGTTGAATTGGCTCAGGCGACCGCGCGGCCTGATTATGCGGCTAATACGGTCGTGGACCTCCGCGGCGTTGCCGCACGATTCATTCGTCTGACGGTCAACAGTCACTGGGGAACGACCGGGCAGGTCGGACTCAGCGAGGTGCGCTTCACGTTCATCCCCGCCCAGGCGACGAAGCCCGTCCCGGCCGCTGGCGCGACGGACGTCGCGCCGGACACCGTTCTGAGCTGGCGCGCCGGTCGCGTAGCGGCCGGGCACGAGGTCTATCTCGGCACCGACTCCGAGGCCCTGGTGCCGGCCGGCACCGTCAGCGAGAGCTGCTATGCACCGGCCGGACTGGAGTTGGGAGGCACGTACTACTGGAAGGTCGATGAGATCAACGAGGCCGAGGCCGTCAATCCCTGGCCCGGGACACTCTGGAGCTTCGCGACGGCCGAGTTCCTCGTCGTCGATGATTTCGAAGGCTACGACGACGATGAGAACGCCATCTTCGATACCTGGCTCGACGGTTGGGTCAACGAAACCGGCTCCACTGTCGGCTATATCGAGACGCCGTTCGCCGAGCAGGTAATCGTACACGCCGGCGGGCAGTCCATGCCGCTGGAATACGACAACAGCGCCGCGCCCTACTACTCCGAGGCCGAATGCGTCCTGGGCGGGGCCGACTGGAGTGCCTGCGGCGCCGAGACGCTGCGCCTCTACATCATGGGCCAGGCAGACAACGGGCCGGAAAGCCTGTACGTTACTGTGGAAGACACGGCCGGTCGGTCGGCGCGGGTGGCCTGCACGGAGACGCAGATCGCTCTGAGTTCGAGTTGGCAGGTCTGGCTGGTCCCCTTCGCGGCCTTCGAGGGCGTGGACCTCAGCAGTGTTCAGATGATGATTATCGGTCTGGGCAACCGGGACAATCCCAGCGCCGGCGGCACAGGCCTGATCTTCGTCGACGATATCGGCGTAGGCCGTCCGGTGTCCGGCCGGTAGGCCGCCCGTCCGTATCAGTACTATCAGATCGTGTTCCGTGGCCCCGGCCTTGCGAAAGCCGGGGCCACGGCTCGTTTTCAGTGCCTTCCAGGCCGCCATCCGGGCGGGCTCCACGCCCCAATCCGCAACCGTTCTCGCAAAGCCCTTTGACAACTGGGGTAAGGGCTGCTATACTCCGGGCAGCTTGCAGGGCGATCCGGGTGGGTGTCTTCCTATGACCGCGGTGTTTCACCCGGCGGCGAATGAACCTCTTGCCGCGCTGATGGCCCAGGCGACCGAAGTCTACGGCGGAAGCTGCAGGCACAATCGAATGATGTTGAAAACTGCCAGCGAAGGAGATGTGTCTATGAACGCGCATAAGGAACCGTTTGGGCAAACGACCGACGGCCAAGAAGTCTTGCTATACACGCTTACCAGCTCAAAGGGGTTCCGGGCCCGCATCACGAATTTCGGGGCCACATTGGTTTCCTTACACGTGCCCGATCGGGACGGCAGCCTGGGCGATGTCGTGCTGGGCTTCGATACGCTGGAAGGCTATATCAATCAGACCGCCTACCTGGGCTCGACGGTCGGCCGCTACGGCAACCGCATCGCCAAGGGCAAGTTCACCCTGGACGGCACCGAGTACACCCTGGCGACCAACAACGGGCCCAATCACCTGCACGGCGGTCTCCAGGGCTTCGACAAGAAGGTGTGGGAGACGCAGGAGGCCGTGGCCACCGAGGACGACGCCTGGGTCAAGATGACCTACCTGAGCCCCGACGGCGAAGAAGGCTATCCGGGCAATCTCAAGTGCACCGTCACCTACACGCTGACCAACGCCGATGAGCTGCGCATCAGCTACGAGGCCGAGACGGACAAGAAGACCGTACTGAACCTGACCAATCACAGCTACTGGAACCTGGCCGGGCAGGGCAGCGGCGACATTCTGGGCCACGAGTTGATGGTCAATGCCGAGAAGTTCACGCTGATCGACCAGGAGCTGATCCCCAATGGGGTGATTGCCAGCGTGCATGACATGCCTTTGGATTTCACCCGGCCGCGGACGATTGGCTCGCGGCTGCGCCAGACGGCCAGTGGTTTTGACCACAATTACGTCCTCGCGGGAGCCGCGGGCGAGATGAAGCTCTGTGCCCAGGTGCGCGACCCGGGCAGCGGCCGCGTCATGGAAATTCACACGACCGAGCCGGGCGTGCAGCTCTACACGGGCAATTTCCTCGATGGGTCAATCGCGGGCAAAGGCGGGGCCACCTACGACAAGCATGCCGCATTCTGCCTGGAAACGCAGCACTACCCCGATTCGCCCAACAAGCCGCAATTTCCGTCCGTCGTGCTGGAACCAGGGCAGACCTTCACCAGCCAGACCGTGCACAAGTTCTCCACGAAATAGCCTGGGAAGATCAAACCTCAAAGATCAAAGATCAAAATTGAGGAAGTCATCCCGGCGTGCCGGGATTCCGCATGTTTGATCTCTGCATTTTGATGTTTACATTTCTGCGAGGTAGAGCTTGTCCCCGGGCTGGATGGCTGGGATCTGGTCCAGCCTGGCCTTGAGGTCCGCCGGCTCCAGCGCGAAGCTCGGGGCAATCTCGATCAGGCAGTCGGGCGATCCGTCCGCTCGGCGGGGAACTGCTATGCCGGCGCTTTCCAGCCAATGCGCCGCCCGCTCGACCATCATCGCCCGGCACGACTCGGCGCTGTCGATACCCGTGGCATTCTTGGTGGGAGCGAACTGCTCGCTCCGCTCGATATCGAGGATGATCGAGTGCTCCGCCATGGGCAGAGCGTCGAAGATGAACGATTCGAGCTTGACGCCGTTGGGTTCGGCCGGATCGACGGGATGGCCTTGGGCGTCGATGTGAGGGATCTTCTTGACCGCTCGATGCAGGGGCAGTGCTCCGCCGTCGGCGCCGAGCTTCTCGATGAAGCGCGTACTGATGATGTGGATGGCGATACTGCCGAGATGGAACAGGAGTGAGCCGTTCGCATCCCGCTTCTCGGCCAGTTCGTCGGGCAGGTCGCTGTATTCGATCACGGTCACCTTGCCGTCGACCAGACAGAAATTGCCGACTTTCTCCTGGGGATTGCTCTTGATGACGGCCTTGGACGACATCTCGGCCCCGTCCAGGGCGTGCAGGCCGACGAAGAGCGGGTCGAACAGCTTCACCAGCGGGTTATCCACCTGCCAGTAACTGAGGTATTCGACGCCTCGCTTCTGCATGTCGGCCAGGGCCCCGCTGCGCACCAGGGCGCCAATGGCACCGCCGTGCCCATCGGGCGACCGGGCGATGGAGGCCTTGTCGGCCAGCAGGATCTTGCCGTCGAAACTGAAGTTGGGCAGCGTTCCCTGCTGGAAAATGCAGACGTTGTCGCGGCCCAGGCCGTAGAAATCGGCTGCTTTGAAGATCTCGACGGTCGCAGCATGGTTCAGCGGGCTGGTCATGATATACCAGGGGCAGACCGCCCCATAACGCTGGGAAACCGCCGCGATCGTCTCGGCGAAGATCTGGAACAGGGTCTTGTTGCGGATTGGACTGATGGGGTAGTTGCCCTTGGGGCCGTCAAAGCCCAGGCGGGTGCCCTGGCCGCCGGCCACGACAAACGCGGCCACCTTGCCGGCCGCGATCAGGTCCTCGCCCAGCCGGACTGCCTCAGCGTACCTGGTCTGCTCGGCGTCCGTTTGAGGCTCGATGCCATACGACTGGGCCGGCTCGAAATCCTCCGGACAAATCGTGTGCTCCTCTGGGTTTATGACCAGTTTGTCGACCCACGTCGGGATTCTGGACAGATCCAGATCCCCGATCTGCCCCCGTAGATGGTCTTGCTCGGAAGGGCCCAAATCAGCCCAAAACGCCAACAAATGCGCCTGCCCGCACTGGGCCAGTTCCCCCCGGATGCTCTCGAAATCATGTTCCAAGGCCATTGCCTGCTCCAAAACCACGAAATAACGGGATCTTACGGGATCGGAAGAAAAATTCAAGTATCCGGGGGAAATTAACGAAAATAGATTGACAGGGTATTCGAGCTGTGCTACTATTTGGATAAAGACAGGTAGGTTTGCAACAAGGCCAGTTATATCATATTGCAAGCTGTCATCATATTGATCAACACATCATACCAAAACCTGCCTGCCTGGAAACGTTTTTGTTTTCCTGTGTGAGGAGAGTATCGGGGCCTTCATCGGCCAAAACACTGTTGTTCCGATAAAAAGGTTTTGCGTATCCAACCCGGCCGCTTTTTCTGAAACCAGTCTGTACTCAAGAGGTTCGCGACGCGATTTTCGTGCCGGTCGGGCGGTAACAGGATTCATCATTACCATAGCCAAAGTGGCAAGACCAAAGTAAGCGGTCGGTCTGCGAATCTCACGAGAAGTGAAAGGAGAGCACCATGAGAAGAAAAGGTTTTACCCTTGTCGAGCTGCTGGTCGTGATTGCGATCATCGCTCTGCTGATGGGCATTCTGATGCCGGCGTTGGCGCGCGTTCGCCAGCTGGCCTTCCGGATGACCTGCGGCACGAACCTGTCGGGTATTGGCAAAGCGATGCTGATCTATGCCAATGACTACGAGGACGAGCTGCCGCGTGCCGGTGGCCGCAACTCGGAGTGGGGCCTGCTGGGACAGGGCTGGATGGCCGATGATCGCTACAGTGCCTACGGCGTCACGCCCGGCACCGGCGAAGGCGGCAAGGCCTCGGTCAGCTCCTGCTTCTACCTGCTGGTCAAGTATGCCGAGGTGACCCCGAAGTCCTTCATCTGTAAGGGCGACACCGGGACCACCGAGTTCACCCTGGCGGACGAGGACGTTTCGGCGGCCGATTTCGAGCTGATCGATGCTTGGGATTTCGGTGGCTCGCCGGATGACAACTGCAGCTATTCGTACCACCTGCCGTTCGGGCAGTATGCCCTGACGACCTCGAGCGAGCCCGGCCTGGCCGTGGCTTCCGAGCGGAACCCCTGGATCTCCAGCCCGGCTGCTGAGGTCGACACCGCGACCTTCAGCGAGTTCCTGCCGGATGTGGCGCCGTACAACGGCACCACCGAGCAGGCCCTCAAGGGCAACGCGATTTCGCACCAGGGCGATGGCCAGAACGTATTGTTCCTGGACAGCCACGTTGAGTTCGCCAAACGTTCGTTCTGCTCGCTGGAAGATGACAACATCTTCACGCGGTCGGCGATCACGAACAAGGGCGATGCTCAGGGTACGCTGGTTACTGCCGGTCCGGGCGCCTCGGCGGCCAACCGGAAGGACTCTCTGCTGGTCCACGACCCGGCGACCATGGGTTCGACCAGAAGCCGGCGCTAAGCAGCGCGTAGGGTTTCAGGTTTAGGACGCATCACAATGGGCGGCCCCGGCAGAGCGCACGGGGTCGCCCTTTTATCTTGACCGCAGCATGCTCTTTGACAATGAAACGACTCAACGCAAAGCGTAGTGACAACGCTTCGCAGTGAAGGTGGGAACGTCGGTTTCCGCGGCCTGTCGGGCCGCCCGGGACGATGGCGCGTCGGTATCCATATATTCTGGTTATCATTCGTATCTGTCTGATTTGTGATTCATCCCTCCGCCGGCCACGAACCCAACCGCCTTTCCGTCATCACGCCGAGGACCTGTCACTGCTGATCGTGCGTCGCACGGAGCAGAAGCCCCTCAGTCGGCCCGGTTCGGACGCCTGTCAGGCACTCCTATTCTCGTATGCTATCATTTCATCCGCCTTGTCTGGCACGCGCTGTCTGCGCCTCCTCTCCGCCTTTCATGGTCTTCTTTTCGGACCGTCTTGCGCCCGAAATCCGTCGCGCGCCAACACGCAAAGTGCTGATTTTCTGTGAATTATCAGTCAGGCTCGTACCGTCAACCGGCCATGTGCGGATTGATGAACGAACCCAGGAGATCGGCGGGTGCACAGGGTCCGAGCCTACTGGCCCGGGGCGTACGTGCGCCCCTGGCACCGATTGGGCCGGCGTCGTAGACGCCGGCGTCATGTCGCACTCATTCCTTACATGATCCTCCGTTTCTCGGAGCATGGTCGGGCCCGCCGGTCTCACGGAAGGAAAGGAGAATTACCATGAAGAAGCAAGGATTCACCCTGGTTGAGTTGTTGGTCGTGATCGCGATCATCGCTCTGTTGATGGGCATCTTGATGCCCGCCCTGGCGCGGGTCCGGCAGTTGGCCTTTCGGCTGACCTGCGGGACGAACCTCTCGGGCATTGGCAAGGCCATGCTGATCTACGCCAATGACTACGAGGACGAGTTGCCGCGTGCCGGCGGCCGCAACTCGGAGTGGGACCTGCTGGGGCAGGGCTGGATGGCCGACAACCGCTACGACGCCTACGGCATCACGCCCGGCACCGGCGACGGCGGCAAGGCCTCGATCAGCTCGTGTTTCTACCTGCTGGTCAAGTACGCCGAGGTGACCCCGAAGTCGTTCATCTGCAAAGGCGACACCGGGACCACCGAGTTCAGCCTGGCGGACGAGAATGCCTCCGTGCCGGCTGATTTCGAGCTGATCGACGCGTGGGATTTCGGCGCCACGCCGTCCGACAACTGTAGCTACGCCTACCACCTGCCGTTCGGGCAGTACGCCCTGACGACCTCCAGCGAGCCCGGCCTGGCCGTGGCGGCCGATCGCAACCCCTGGATCTCCAGCCCGGCTGCTGAGGTCGACACCGCGACCTTCAATGAGTTCGTCCCGGACGTGGCGCCGTACAACGGCACCACGGAGCAGGCCCTCAAGGGCAATGCCATCGCGCATCAGGGCGATGGCCAGAACGTGCTGTTCCTGGACAGCCACGTCGACTTCACCAAACGGTCGTTCTGCTCGCTGGAAGACGACAACATCTACACGCGATCAGGCATCACCAACAAGGGCGATGCCCAGGGTACGGTGCCTCAGACCGGTGCGAGTGCGACCGCGGCCAACCGCAAGGACTCGCTGTTGGTCCACGATCCCGATTCCATCGGGCCTAAGGGTCGGTTCTGCTTCACGGCCGATACCCCCGTCTGGGTCGAAGGCACCCTGGTCCCCATCGCGGGCGTCGCGATCGGGCAAGGCGTTGGCGGGCCTGTGGGCATCCCCATGGTGGCAGATGCCGGTCTCATGGCGGTCGAAGCCGTGCAGGAGCATCCGGGACAGTTCACCGATTGCTACGACGTCGTCCTCGAAACCGGTGAGTGCATCAGTGCCGTGGGATCGCATCGGTTCCTCACCGAGGCGGGCCGCTGGGTCATCCTGGAGCACTTGCAGGCCGGCATGTACCTCCAGGCGATGGAGGGCCCGGTCCGCATTGCCTGGGTGGCCCACCGCGCGGCGCCCTACGTTGGCACCGTCTACAACCTGAAGATTCAGGATGCGGACGAGTACTTCGTCGGGGCCGCCGGCGTGGTCGTGCGCGACTATTGAGAGAAGGTTGACATCTTGGCCGGTGCATCGCGTCGGCTGAGGCTTTGGGCTTGAGGGTTACCTTTTCTTCACAGGTGGCCTCGCGCCCCTGTAGTGCGAGGTCACCTTTATCCTGGCAACGTGTTCTTTGACAGCACCGTGAAGTCGTTCGGCCATGACGGTGTTCGCAGGGCAGGGCGCCGGACCCGGCGCATACGATTCGACTCGCTCCGTCGATATTTAAAAGTGTTGGTTATCATTCATCCCCTATCGCAGTCGATTCTGTAGGCACCGCTTCTTTCGCTCGCTCGGTACGCCCGTCAGCGCCGATGTTGTGTCGCGCTGCCGGTCTGCAACGCGACGGTTGTCGTCCCGCTCTGCGGGGAATCGGTGATTTGATGTAAGCGAAAGGAGAAGTACCATGAGAAGGCGAGGATTCACCTTGGTTGAGTTGTTGGTCGTGATCGCGATCATCGCTCTGTTGATGGGCATCTTGATGCCCGCCCTGGCGCGGGTCCGGCAGTTGGCCTTTCGGCTGACCTGCGGGACGAACCTGTCCGGCATCGGTAAAGCGATGCTGATCTACGCCAATGACTACGAGGACGAGTTGCCGCGTGCCGGCGGCCGGGACTCGGAGTGGGGCTCGCTCAACAACTGGATGGCCGACAATCGCTACGATGCCTACGGCGTCACCGTCGGCACGGGCGAAGGCGGCAAGGCGTCGATCAGTTCCTGTTTCTACCTGCTGGTCAAGTACGCCGAGGTGACCCCGAAGTCGTTCATCTGCAAAGGCGACACCGGGACCACCGAGTTCAGCCTGGCCGACGAGGGTGCTTCGGCGGCCGATTTCGAGCTGATCGACGCGTGGGATTTCGGCGCCACCCCGTCCGACAATTGCAGCTACGCGTACCACCTGCCGTTGGGGCAGTATGCCCTGACGACGGCGAGCGAGCCCGGTCTGGCGGTAGCGGCCGATCGCAACCCCTGGATCTCCAGCCCGGCTGCTGAGGTCGACACCGCGACCTTCGGCGAGTTCCTCCCGGACGTGGCGCCGTACAACGGCACCACCGAGCAGGCCCTCAAGGGCAATGCGATCGCGCATCAGGGCGATGGCCAGAACGTGTTGTTCCTGGACGGCCACGTCGAGTTCGCCAAACGGGCGTTCTGCTCGCTGGAAGATGACAACATCTACACGCGATCGGCGATCGCCAATCGGGGCGACGCCAAGGGGACTGCGATCACTCCCGGCGCTGGCGCCACCGTGGCCAACCGCAAGGATTCACTGCTGGTTCACGATCTGGATGCGTTCACCAAGACGCGACCCAAGAAGCCCTGACGCCATCGGAGTGCTCGTCCGGGATGACTGAGACGAGGTTGATATCGGGGCCGGTGCGTCGCATCGGCCCCATCCTGGCATGAGGGTTACCTTTTCTTCACGGGCGGCCTCGCCGTGCGGAGCACGAGGCCGCCCTTTACTCCTCACCAGTGGTTTCCGTACGCCTGCCCTCGTCGCGGGCCCAGGCGGCCGAGGCCCGCGGCGATCGGGAAACTTTGAATTCCCGGCGGATTTCTGGTAGAGTATCCGCTTTGGATTCATGAGGAGTACCGACCTTGGGCAAGACACTGACCTACAAGATATTGGAGCCGCATCTCGTCGAGGGCAAACTGGCCGCCGGCGAGCAGATCGGCCTGCGGATCGATCAGACGCTGACCCAGGATGCCACCGGCACGACCGCCTTTCTGCTCTTCGAGTCGATGGGCGTGCCGCGGGTCAAAACCGACCTGTCGGTCAGCTATATCGACCACAACATGGCCGGCTTCGGGCCGGAGAACCACAACGACCATCTGTATCTCCAGACCATCGCCACCAAGAGCGGCGTCTACCATTCTCGAGCCGGCAACGGGATTTGCCACCAGGTGCATCTGGAGCGCTTCGGCAAGCCCGGCGCGACCTTGCTGGGCAGCGACTCGCACACGCCCACCGGCGGTGGCATCGGCATGATCGCCATCGGGGCCGGCGGGCTCGACGTCGCCGTGGCCATGGCGGGCGGACCGTTCTACACGAAATGCCCCAAAGTCCTGGGCGTCAAACTGACGGGCCGGCTGAACGATTGGGTCGCGGCTAAAGACGTGATCTTGAAGCTCCTCAGCATCCTGTCGACCAAGGGCAACGTCGGCTGGGTCGTGGAGTATTTCGGCGACGGCGTCGGCACGCTCAGCGTTCCCCAGCGCTCGACGATTACGAACATGGGCGCCGAGCTGGGTGTCACGACCAGCCTGTTCGGCAGTGACGAGCAGACGCGGCGGTTCCTGGTCGCTCAGCAGCGCGAAGAGGCTTACCAACCTTTGGAGGCCGATGCGGATGCGTCTTACGACCGCGTTGTCGAGATCGACCTCTCGCAACTCGAACCGATGGCGGCCTGTCCCTCCTCGCCCGACAACATCAAGCCCATTCGCGAAATCGCCGGTCTGAAAACGGGCCAGGTGGCGATCGGCAGTTGCACCAACTCCAGCTATACCGATCTGATGATGGTGGCCCAGGTCTTCAAAGGCCGCCGCGTCGATCCGCTGGTGGAGTTGGGCATCTCGCCCGGCAGCCGCGAAGTCTTGAACATGCTGGCGGCCAACGGCGCGCTGGCAGACGTGATTGCCGCCGGGGCGCGCATCCTCGAATCCGGGTGCGGCCCGTGCATTGGCCAGGGCTTTTCGCCCGCCGATGGCGTTGTCAGCGTGCGCACCTTCAATCGCAACTTCTGCGGACGCAGCGGCGTCAAGAACGATCTGGTCTATCTGGTCAGTCCGGAAGTGGCGGTGGCGACCGCGCTGACGGGCGAAATCACCGACCCGCGCGATCTGCCCAAATTGATGGGTATCGACTATCCGAAGATCGAGATGCCCGCCAAGTTCCATATCGACGACAGTATGATCGAGGCGCCTCTGGACGCGAAGGAGGCCCAGAAGGCTGAAGTTCTGCGTGGCTCGACGATCGTGGTGCCGGAAACGCCGCCGGCGCTGGTTGAGAAACTCGATGGCCAGGTCCTGCTCAAGTGCGACGACAAGATTACCACGGATCACATCATGCCGGCCGGTGTGTTCCTGAAACTGCGCTCGAACGTGCCCGAGTACGCCAAGATCGTCTTCGGATGCTACAACGAAGAAGGTAAGCCCACGTTTGCCGAGCGGGCGCTGAAGCTCAAAGCCCAGGGCGTCGCGGGCATCGTCGTGGCGGGCGAAAGCTACGGACAGGGCTCCTCGCGGGAGCACGCGGCGCTGTGCCCGATGTACCTGGGGGTGCGGGCGGTGATCGCCAAGACGATCGAACGCATCCACCGGGCGAACCTGATCAATTTCTGCATCGTACCGATCCAATTCGCCGATCCGGCCGACTACGACCAGCTCGACGCCGGCGATGAGCTGGTGATCGACGACCTGATCGGCGCGGTCAAGGGCAGTGACACGGTTACCATCCGCAAGAAAGACGGCAGCTTTGAATTCATCGGCAAACTGGACTTGTCGACGCGCGAGCGGGAGATCCTGCAAGCGGCCGGCCTGTTAAGCTACACGCGCCAGAGGGCCCATGGCTGAGAGAACGATCGGTATTTTCGGTACGGGCCGAGCCCAGCCGGGCGAGCCGATCTTCGCGCTGGCCGAGCAGATGGGCCGCGCCTTGGCGCAGGCGGGCTTCGCCGTGGCCAATGGCGGCTACGGCGGAACCATGCTGGCCAGTGCGAAAGGCACCGCCGAGGCCGGCGGAACGGTCGTCGGTGTCACCTGCTCGGCCTTCAAGCGCAGCGTCGCAAACGAATACCTGACGCGTGAGGTTCGCACGACCTCGCTCGAAGAGCGGCTCGCCACGCTTGTCGAATTGGGCCAGGGCTACATCGTCCTGCCCGGCGGGACCGGGACGCTGCTCGAACTGGCGACGGTGTGGGAATTGAAGCATAAGAAATTTCTCGACCCCCACAAGGCGGTGGTCCTGTTGGGCGGATTTTGGCAGCCGCTGGTCGAACTGATGGCGACGGACGATCCGCGCAGCACCGAGAGAATCGCTGTGGTTCAGGAACCGGCTGAAGCGGTCGCCTGCATCCAGGCGGCGTTGGGGGCATAGTCATGAAAGGCAAGGCGATGGTGACGTGGCGGTCAGGTATGCTCCTGATCCTGTGGACGGCGGCGCTGGCCGGTGCGGCCGAGCGTATCGAGCCCCTTGAGTTCAAGCCCGCATCCTGGCCCGAGGGGACGATGTTGAAAAGCGTCGATGGTTCGCTGGCTCGTCTCGACAGCAACGATCTGTGGTGCTTCGAGGTGGCCCGGGATGTCAATGAGATCAGCCCCCCGGTTCCTAAGGGCACGCGGCTGACGCTGCTGCCGTCGGCGCTGCTGGAGCAGTTGGTGGTCGATGTCAACGACCGGCATTTGCCCCGGTACCGGCTGACCGCCCAGGTGACGCAGTATCGGGGGAAGAATTTTCTGTGGGCCACCTACTATGTGCCGTTGAGCAGGTTGAAAGATGCGAATGAGCCGGCGCCGGTCGAACCGCAGGCAGCGACCTCGGACGCGAACGAGGTGGCGGCCGACGCGCTGGCCGGCGCTGAAATGCCGATTCCGGAAGAGATTGCCCGACGGTTGCGCAACCGGCGTGCCCCCCGCGCTGCGCAACGGCCCGGCGCCGACGACGCGCACGCCGACCAGGCACCGGCACGGGCCCGGACCCGCGTCCTGGTCGATGCGGTGGGGTTCATCGAATGGCAGCAGGGCCGGCCCGTGTTCGTTCCGGATGCGCTGGGACGCAACGTGGCCAGGGAGCGGTACGAATTGCTTCCCTGCCGAGCGTTGGAGCAGGCCGAGCGACGCCTGGCCGGTTCGCGCGAGCCGATGCGACTGAAGGTAGCCGGGCTGGTGACGCAATACCGAGACACGCGGTACCTGCTGCTCCAGCGGGTGATCCGCGTATACGACTATGGAAACTTTGGTGGATAGACTGTGATGAGCACCGCGCTGGACCAACTGCTGATTTTGTCATCGGACGCTGATTTCGAAACTAAGCTCACGGCCCTGCGGTCGGACATGCTGGAGGCGGCGCGATCTTCCGGTCCCGACAGCGAACAGAACCGCACGGTGATAGAGGTGCTCGGCGAGATTCGCCAGCGGGGCGACGAGGCCGTGGCGGCCTACACCGAGAAGTTCGACAAAGTCGCATTGCGGCCGGAGGAGTTTCGCATCACCGCCGAGGCATTGGGGGCCGCTCATGCAGCCATCGATGCCGAACTGCTGGCGTCGCTGCGCCAGGCGATTGAGAACGTGCGCAGCTATCAGTCGAAGATTTTCCTGGGCCATCACTTCGCCTTTTCCGAAGGGACCGGGATGCGGTTCACGCCCGTCCGACGCGTCGGCGTGTGCGTGCCCGGCGCTTCGGCGCCGCTGCCCTCGACCGTGATCATGACGGTCGTCCCGGCCCTGGTCGCGGGCGTCAAAGAGATTGCGCTGGTCTCGCCCCCGCGCTTCGAGGGGAGCATTCACCCGGTGATTCTGGGCGTCTGCCACGAGTTGGGGGTTACGGAGGTCTACCGCATCGGCGGCGTGCAGGCCGTCGGGGCCCTGGCGTGCGGGACGCAGACCATCGCGAAGGTGGACATGATCGTCGGGCCGGGCAATTCATGGGTGCAGGCCGCCAAGAAGAACGTGGCGGGCGACTATGTCGGCATCGATTCGATCGCCGGGCCGAGTGAAGTGTTCATCATCGCCAACGACGAGGCCAACCCCGCCTGGGTCGCGGCCGATATGCTCAGCCAGGCCGAGCATGCCGCCGACAGCAGCGCCGTGGTCGCTACCGATTCCGAACCGCTCGCGCGGGCCATCCTCGCCCAACTCGCCGAGCAACTGGCCGTCCTGCCCCGCGCCGACGACGCCCGCCAGTCACTCCAGCGTTTCAGCCGCGTCATCGTGCTGAAAGACCTCGACGAAGCGGTGGCCCTGGCCGACGAGTTTGCCACCGAGCATTTGGAAATCCAGTGCGGCGCGCGCAGCAGGGAGGTCGCCGACCGGATCCACAACGCCGGCGCTATTTTCATCGGGCCCCACACGCCCGTGGCGGTGGGCGACTACTGGGCCGGACCCAGCCACACGCTGCCGACCGGGACGCGGGCCAAGTTCTCCAGCGCCCTGGCCAGCAACGATTTCGTCAAGTCCATCAGCTTGATCGAATACAGCGCCGAACAACTGGCCGCCAGTGCCGACCACATCGTCCGCCTGGCCCAGGTCGAAGGCCTCGACGCGCACGCTCGCAGTGTTCAGATCCGTCGGCAGGACTGACGGTCAAATACCCCAGTCGAGCCGCTCGCCATTGCGCCAGTAAAACCGGCCGAGCACATGGGCCTGCACCATCGAGGTGTAATAAACGCTCGCCAGCGCGACCAGGATTCCCAGGACCGACGGAACCAGACCGGTCAGGATGGACCAGAGGACGTTCAGCAGGACGGTCAGCACGATCAGTAGGATCAACAAAGCGATGTACGAGACGAAGGTGCGCAGGATGGCCCAGAGCAGGACGAAGGGGTTCAGCGCCGTGGTCGAGTCCATGACGGCCATGGCCACCAACGCCATGGGAAAGAAGATGACCGTCCAGAGAGTCAGGCCGTCAAAGATAAGATCCGCTTGGCGCGTGAACAAGTAGTAGATGACGGGCGGAAGGAAGTACACGGTATAGGCCGCGATGAAGTAGCTGACGCGCGACCACATCTCGCCGAGCGCTACGGTCGGGGCGGCCGGGGCCCGGACGCCTCCGACGGCGCTATCGTAGACGCATTCGCCCAGAGCCCAGCCGACGTACAGCACGATAACGCCCAGCCAAATCAAGCCGATGATCCAGTGCAGGCTGAAAACCGGCAACAGCATCGTAAGGCCGATCATGATCGCCAGTGTGGTCAGGCCGCCCTTGCTCGTCGGGTACAGGAGGATATCCAGCAGCCACATCGTCGGGCGTTCGCCCGTGTGTCGCGGCTGTGGCTCGATGCCCACGGAGGCGAGCAAGACGTCGTCGTTCTGTTCGGCCGCACCGATATACGCGGCCGCCAGACTGGCACGTTCCGACCGGGCCATCGGCTCCGGGCCTGGAGCCAAATCGAGCAGGGCGTCGGGAGCAACCGTTGATGGCGGCGGAGGGGCCAACCTCAGCTCGTCCTCCAGCTCCAAAGGCACCGGCTCGGACGGCGCGGGAGAGGGGATGGTGATTCGCTCCTTGCAGCGCGGACACTTCGCCGTGCGACCGGCGCGATCGTCCTGGACTTTCAATTTCTGCGCGCAGTTGGGGCAGCGAAACTTCAGCATAGGGGTTCTCCGCTTCGGTGTTTCCGGTGCGAGCAAGAGCCGGCAGTGACTCAGCCTGCCCTCGTCGCGAACCGGCCCAACGCCTCAGGGCCCGGTTCTATGAAAACAGACGCACAGCATTCGGCGATAATCGATGCCCTGCCGACTTTTTCACAGGTGTCTGGAACCGGACGCGCCGCGTAGGGGCCCCGGCGCGCCGGGGTGCCTGCCCGGTTCTCGAATTGTCACGAGTCGCGTCGTTGCGGCCCGGGCGACCACGGTGGGTCGCCCTTACGAGTTGCCCAAGGTGGCTTTGATGATCTCTTTGGCCTTGGCCAGGGCGTCGTCGATCTTGGCGGGGTCTTTGCCGCCGGCCTGGGCCATCTGGGGTCGACCGCCGCCACCGCCGCCGACGATGGGTGCGATCTCCTTGATGACGTCGCCGGCCTTGAGACCCTGCTTGACCAGATCGTCCGTCATGCCGGCCAGCAGCACGACCTTGCCCTCGGCGTCGAACCCGAGCACGACGGCCGCCGAACCGGCTTTCTTCTTGAGCATGTCGACCGCTTCGCGGGCCCGCTCTACAGACGTCGACGCCAGTCGGCCGACAACGATCGATGCGTCGCCGATTTTTTCGCAAGCGTCGAGCAGGTCGCGGGCCTCACTCATCGAGTCGGCCCCGGCCGCTTTCGAGGCGTTCTTGAGGTCCTTGGTGAGTTTCTTGTTGTCGTCGAGGATTTGCGTGACGCGCTCGGGCAGTTTGTCGGCCGAGATCTGGAGCATCGCGGTGAGTTGGTCGACGACGTCACTGGCCTGTTCGAGATGGGCCGTCAAAGCCGCACCGGTCATGGCCGTGATACGGCGGACGCCCGCGGAGATACTCTCTTCCTTGATGACTTTGAAGCCGCCGATCGCGCCGAGCTGGTCCACGTGGGTCCCGCCGCAGAATTCGCGACTGAACGCCTCGTTGAGCTCGCTTTCGCTGCCCGCGCCCACCGCGACCACGCGCACTTCATCGCCGTACTTCTCGCCGAACAGCGCCATGGCCCCGAGCTTCTGAGCGTCGTCCTTGGCCATGACCGTCCACGTCACGGGCATATCGCTGGCGATCTTCTCCCGGACGAGCGTCTCGACTTGCTTGAGCTCTTCCTTCGTCGGCGCCTTGGGATAGGTGAAGTCGAACCGCAGATAGTCGGGTCCGACGTAGCTGCCCTGTTGCGAAACGGATTTGCCCAGCACTTCCTGCAACGCCCACTGGAGCAGGTGCGTCGCGGTGTGGTTCTTCTTGATGGCGTTGCGGTCCTTGCTGACGGTGGCCGTGACGGCCTGACCGGCACTGAAGGCCCCTTGAGCAACCTTGCCTCGATGGATGATGCAGTTCGCAATTTTCGTCGTCGAGCTGACGACGAAGGAGGCTGTAGCATCTTCTCCGGCCTGAATGACGCCGCAGTCGCCCACCTGGCCACCGGCTTCGGCGTAGAAACACGTCTTGTCCAGGATCAGGCCCACCTCGGTGTCGGTCGGCACCTGGCCCTCCTTCTGGAGGCCCTCGGGATCGATCCAGCCGACGAGCGTGCTCTCGCAACGGTCGGTGTCGTACTTCGGCTGGTCGTCCGTGGTCGGCAGTTCGTTGTCGGTCAGATTGGCCAGCAGGGCATCGCTCTTTTTGGCCGCCCGGGCCCGCTCGCGCTGCTGGTCCATCAGCGTTGCGAAGCGATCGGTATCGACCGCCAGGCCGCGCTCCTGCGCCATCAGTTGCGTCAGGTCCAGCGGGAATCCGTAGGTGTCGTAGAGCTGGAAGGCGTCCTCGCCACCGATGGTCTTCTCACCCGCGGCTGCCGCGCGGTCGGCGGCGCCACGGAAAATCTCCAGCCCGCGGTCGAGCGTGCGGCCAAAGCTGGCCTCTTCGGCTTCCACCACGGTCGAGACATGGTCGGCCCGATCCTTGATCTCCGGGAAGGCCTCGCCCAGTACGTCGAGCACGGTGGGGATCAGCTTGTACAGGAACGGCTCGTGCATCTCGAGCTCGCGCCCGAAGCGGGACGCCCGACGCAGGATGCGGCGGATCACGTAGCCCCGCCCGTCGTTTGAAGGCGTCGCGCCATCGGTGATAGCGAAGACGAGCGTGCGAATATGATCGGCGATCACACGGAACGCGTTGTCGGTCTTGTTGCCGAGTTGAGCAGTGTATTTGTGTCCGCTCAGTGCGCTCGTGCGGTCGATGATCGGCATGAACAGGTCGGTGTCGTAGTTGCTGTGCTTGTTCTGCAGCACGGCGACAATGCGTTCGAGACCCGCTCCGGTATCGACGCCGTGCGCCGAGAGCGGGACCAGCTTGCCGCCGGGCTGGCGGTTGTATTGAATAAAGACCAGGTTCCACAGCTCGATGTAACGGGCGCAGTCGCCATTGACGGCGCACGTATGACCGGCGACGCCTTTCATGTCACAGGCGTCGGGACCCAGGTCGATATGGATCTCGCTGCACGGGCCGCACGGACCGGTGTCGCCCATCTCCCAGAAGTTGTCCTTCTTCCCAAAGCCCAGCACGCGCTCGGGCGGGATCGGCGTGACCTTCGTCCAAAGTTGCGCCGCCTCGTCGTCCTTGGGCAGGCCGTCTTTTTCGTTGCCGGCGAAGACCGAGGCCCAGAGCTTATCGGCCGGGATGCCCCAGACCTTGGTGAACAGTTCCCACGCCCATTCGATCGCTTCGGCTTTGAAATAGTCGCCAAACGACCAGTTGCCCAGCATTTCGAAAAAGGTGTGGTGATAGGTGTCTTTGCCCACTTCTTCGAGGTCGTTGTGCTTACCGCTGACGCGGAGGCACTTCTGGCTGTTGACCGCCCGCGGCCACTGCGGGGCGGTGAGGCCCACGAAGATGTCCTTGAACTGGTTCATGCCGGCGTTGGTGAAGAGCAGCGTTTCGTCGCCGTGCGGCACGATGGGGGCACTGGGCACAAAGGTATGCCCTTTGCCGAGAAAGAAGTCGATGAAGCTCTGTCTGATTTCGCGGGCGGTTAACACGATGGTCACACCTCTTGTCAGGTTCTCGGTAACGTATCAATCCATGCTAAACACACAATCATCCCTGTGTTACGTGCGGCGTCTACTCGACTACCACCGGCTGCACCCAGGCCGCTTCGCATTCGCCCGGCACGTGCGACTTGGCGTTCTTGCGCGAGGAGATCACCTTGGCCCGGACGTAAATCTCGTCGCCCTTGAGCGTGTAGCGGGCGGTGGTGCCTTCTGTTTCGGCCAGAAGCTGACCGATGTCCTCGCTGTAGCGCCGGGTGGTGCGCAGCTCCTTGCCTTCGGCATCCTTGACCGGTTGGCTGGTCGCGTCGTAGCCGCGCCGGGTGCCGATGAATTGCGTGGTGTAAGTCACGCCGGGCTCGCCCGCCACCGTGATGGTCAGGGTTTTGTCCTCGAGGGCAATGTCCTCGAGCGTGATGCCCGTGGAGCAGTAGAAATCGCCCACGTCCATCGCGCGGACGATCGATTCCGGGGTCAACTGCGCCGCTCGCACGACGACCCACGCCTGGCCCGGATTGGCGGCCCGCGGATCGAACTTGTGATAGTTGTGCGTGTCGTCCGTGGCGACCGCGTAGACGATTTCCGCCTTCGTTTCGGCCAGGCGTTTGGTGAGCAGGATGTCCCACATCCGCTCGGTGCCGGCGTGCTGTTCGTCGCCTTCGTTGCGCACGGAGCCGTGCGCGTTGTAGACTTCGAAGAAGACCATGCCCTCCAGACCCAGCATGTCTTCGGCCGTCAGGGCCCACTGGAAGTTGGGGTGGTTGATATGCACGAGCATGGGCTGGCCCGTGCTTTTCGACTGGGCCCGCACGGCGTCGATGTTGTTCTGGAGCAGTTGGGCCATCGTCTCCCCACCCTGGGGTCGGATCAACTCCAGGGTATTGATGCCGTTGAGATGCGCCTTGTCGGTGATTTCTTCCGCCTGGATCAGCAGGAAGCGGTTGGGCTCTTCGAAGAGACAGCGGCACTCCGACAGGGGCTTGAGCCTCACTTCGGTCTGGCCCTTGTCGTTCTGCCGCGTTTCGATCCAGCGATCGCCGAAGCGGTCGCGATACTTCTCGAACGCGCCGCGGCGGCTGTCCGTCACCGCCATCCAGCGCCGGCCCTGGGACAGAATATTGTGGTCGGACAGCGTCAGGAAGTCGTAGCCGTGCGCTTTGTACCACTGGATCACCATCTCGGGAAAATCGTCGCCGTCGCTCCAGAAGGTGTGGGTGTGGAGGTTGCCCTTCCACCAGCGCGACTCGGCCTGCCCCGCGGCCAGATTGGCCGCCACCAGGCAGAGCACCAGCGCCGCTGCGAGCATCGTTCTTGCGAAACCACCTCGATGTCTTCTGAAGTTCAGCACGATCGAACCACCTATCTCTCTTCCTGTGCCCGGAACGTTATTCCTTCGCCACCGGGGCTTCGAGCAAGCCCTTGGCGATCAGGATCTTATGCTTGATCTCATCGCGCAGTTCGGTGTTTTCCTGCAGGTAGGTTTTGGCATTTTCGCGGCCCTGGCCGAGGCGGAGGTCGCCGTAGTTGATCCAGGCCCCGCTGCGCTGGATGACGTCTTCGGTCAGCGCCAGATCGAGCAGGTCGCCCTCGTAGCTGATGCCGCTGTCGAACATGATATCGAACTCGGTATCGCGGAAGGGCGGGGCGATCTTGTTCTTGACGATGCGGGCCCGCACGCGCGAGCCGATGGCGCCCTTGGCGTCTTTCAGCGTCGTGATCCGGCGCAGGTCGATACGCATGGAACTGTAGAATTTCAGGGCCCGGCCGCCGGGGGTGGTTTCGGGGTTGCCGAACATGACGCCGATCTTCATGCGGATTTGGTTGATGAAGATCAGCGCGGTTTTGCTTCTGTTGATGATGCCGGTGAGCTTGCGCATCGCCTGGCTCATCAGGCGGGCCTGGAGTCCCACGTGGGTGTCGCCCATCTCGCCTTCGAGTTCCGCCTTGGGGGTCAGCGCGGCTACCGAGTCGACGACGATGACGTCGACCGAATTGGACGCGACCAGCATCTCGGCAATGTCGAGCGCCTGTTCGCCCGAGTCGGGCTGGCTGACGAGCATGCTGCTGACGTCGACGCCCAGCCGCTTGGCCCAGGTGGTATCGAGGGCGTGCTCGGCGTCGATGAAGGCGGCCACGCCGCCGGCCTTCTGGGCTTCAGCGATGATGTGCAGGGCCAGGGTGGTCTTGCCCGAGGATTCGGGGCCGTACAGTTCCGTGATGCGGCCGCGGGGAATACCGGCGCCGCCGACCGCGATGTCCAGCGACAGCGAACCGGTGGGAATGCCCTCGATCTTGGCGTAGGCGTTCTCGTCCATCTGCATGATGGCGCCCTGGCCGTACTGCTTTTCGATTTGTGAAATCACGCGTTCCAACGCGGCCTCTTTGCCGCCGCCGGTGTTTTCCGTAGTCTTTGCTGCCTTTTTCTTCTTCGCCATCTGATTCGTCTCCAACAACAGTCTCGCTTCGGTCTGTATCGTTCGCCTATTACCGCAGGTTGTAATGTCCCAACAGAGTATAGATCGGCCCATCCGGCCGCAACGTGCTCTGGTACACACACACCGCCGCACAGCGCACCGTGCCGAGGTCGACGTCCTTGTATCGTTCCGTTATCTGGGCCAGCTTCGTGCCGGCCTTGGTGTTGCGCACCCGGCACAACGTCAAATGTCCCGAGAACTTCCGGCCTTCCTTGGGCCAGCCGGCGGTGGCCAGTGCTTCTTCCAGATCCTCCTGGAGCTGCGACAGTTCGGGGCAATCGAGGCCCGCCCCGACCCACAGGACGCGAGCGCTGCGGCCGCCGAAGTGCCCGACCTCCTTGACAGCGAATTCAAACGCCTGGTGCCGTCCGGCCACCGTCTTCACGACGTCGCAGATGTCCACGAGTTCCTGGTCGCGGATTTCGCCCAGGAACTTCAGCGTCAGATGCATCGCCTCCGGGCGAACCCACTTGACGTCGCCCTTCCTGACGTCGACGCTGTCGGCGATCTCCAGTTGCAGGTCGCCCAACTCGGCGCGAATTCCTTCGTCAATATCTATCGCGATGAAACATCGCATCGCCCGCGCTCCGCTTCTTTAGAAGCTCGTGAATTGCCGCAGGTCCGTCAATCGTTGGTCAATGGCTTCGCGTGAGGTTCCGGTCAAGCCGTTCAGCGAGAAATCGGCGATCGTAAACGACGCGACGACCGTGCCATAAGCCACGGCCAACTTGAGGGTATCGAAATCGGTCTGGCCGCTCTGGGCGACGTAGCCGAGAAAGCCGCCGGCGAAACTGTCTCCCGCTCCGGTCGGGTCGGTGACCTCGGTAGCCGGGAAAGCAGGCAGCAGGAATTTCTCACCATTCTTACTGCACATCAGCGAACCCGACTCACCTTTCTTGATGATGACGACGTCCATGCCCATACCGAGAATGTCGTCGGCCGCCTGGATCAGGTTCGACTTACCCGCCAGTTGTTTGGCCTCGTCGTCGTTGATGATCAGGCAATTGATTTTCTGGAGCAGTTGCTTCAGGTCGTCGAGATTGGCATCGATCCACAGGTTCATGGTATCGGCCGCGACGAACGTCGGCTCGGCCACCTGGCTCAGCAGTTCGAGCTGTAGCGCCGGCGCCGTATTGGCCAGGAAGACGAACTTGCTGTCGCGAAACGCCTCGGGGACCTTGGGCGGCGCCTCCTGCAAGACGTTCAACTCGACGTGGTCGGTGGTTCGGTCGTTCATGTTGTCGTGGTACGTGCCGTGCCAGACGAAGGTTTTGCTGCCCGGCCGGACTTCCAGGCCTCCCAGGTCCACGTCCCGACCCGCAAACACCTGGGGCAGGTCGAACGGGCAATCATCGCCCACCACGCCCACGAAACGTACCGGCGCGAAGAAGCTGGCGGCCATGCTGAAGTAGATGGATGAACCGCCCAAGCACTTCTCGCTGACGCCGTGCGGGGTCTTGACAGTATCTATGCCGATCGATCCGGTGACGAGTAATGACATGCTAGGTGGTCTCCGATGGCGCTTGCGCGCGGAAGGTTTCGAGGGTGGTATCGACGCGGGCCAAGGTCCGTTCGCGGCCCAGCAGGTTCACCGAGTCGAAGATCGGCAGGCTGATCGTCGTGCCGCACAACGCGACGCGCAGAGGCTGCGCTACCTTGCCCAGCCCGACCTGCCTTTCCTCGGCCAGGCCACGCAACATGCCCTCCAAGGCCTGCTCGGTATACTCGTCCATCGCCGCCAGCTTGTCCCGTACGATTTGCAGCACGTCCAACGCGCCGGCCTTGAGCAGGACCTTCTTGACGGCTTTCGGGTCGAATTCGATCTTATCGTCGTCGACGTACAGGAAGCGGCTTTTCTCGTCGATTTGTGCGAGCGTCCGCGCGCCTTCGCACAGCTTGATGATGCGCAGCAGCGTGGCGTCGTCGGCCTTCGCCAAAGGCGATTGTACCTCAGTCAGATAAGCCCGCAGATGCTCGCGCACCTTCTCGCCCGGCTCCGTGCGAATATGCTCGGTGTTGAACGAGATCAGCTTTTGCCGGTCGAACAGGCTGTTGCTCTTATTGAGCCGCGTCAGGTCGAACGCTTCGATCAGCTCGTCGGCCGTCATGATCTCGCGCTGGTCGCCCGGATTCCAGCCCAGCAGCGCCAGGAAGTTGACCATGGTCTCGGGCAGGTACCCGCTCTTGCAGAAGTCGACGATATTGATCTCGGGCAGGTGCACGCCCAGGTGCTGCGCGATCGCATCGACGATCGGCATGTCGGGGACGCTGTCGCCCTTGAGGAACGATTCGACGTTTTCAGTGCTGATACCGCCGATCTCAGCCAGCTTGGCCAGGTCGATGTCCTGCCTGGCCTTGATCGCGGTGCGGAGGGCCTTGGGCCGTTCGCGCTTGGAGAGCTTGCCGCCGCTGTCGCTGACGGTCACGGACATATGGGCATATTGCGGCAGGGCGGTCTCGGGGAACAGCGCCTGCCACAGGCTTTGCTGGCCCGGCGTGTTCATCAAATGCTCCTGCCCGCGGATGATATGCGTCACCTGCATCAGGCAGTCGTCCACGACGCAGGCGAAGTTGTAGGTCGGGAACCCGTCGCTCTTGCGAATGATGAAGTCGGCCAGTTCGGCCGGGTTGAAGCTGATCTCGCCCCGGACGATGTCGTTGACGACGATCGGCCCGTCTTGTGGTATTGCAAACCGCACTGTTACCGGACGTCCTTCGTCGCGGGCCTGCTGGGCGTCCGCCTCAGTGGGCCGTTGCTCGGGAGCGCGGAAGATGAAGCCCTTCTTCTGCTTCTCGGCCTCTTTCCGCATCGCGTCCAGCTCTTGGGCCGTCTCGAAGCAGTAGTAGGCCTTGCCCGCGTCGAGCAGTTGCCTGGTATACTTGTCGTAGAGCTCCAGCCGCTGTGATTGCAGGTACGGCCCGTTCGGACCGCCCACCTCCGGGCCTTCGTCCCAGTCGATGCCCAGCCAGCGCAGGTCCGTCATCACTTGCTTGGCGGCCGTGGGCGTGTTGCGCTTCTGGTCCGTGTCCTCGATCCGCAGCAGGAACGTCCCGCCCGACCGCCGGGCCCACAGCCAGTTGAACAGCGCGGTCCGCGCGCCTCCGACGTGCAAATACCCCGTCGGCGACGGCGCAAAACGTGTTACTACTCTCTCAGGCACGACCCAGGACTCCTACCACGGGCGAATCGTGATTCGCCCCTACCATAATCACCGTAAATGTATGGAATTCGTGAGTTTAAGCCGGATAATACCCCTTGTCAAGCGCCATAAGGGGCATTTGGATGGGCCGCGGCTCGCCGTCGCCTACTGCAGGAGTGTCATTCTGTGCCGGTTGTGATAGACTCTGGGGCCCATTTCCGTTCCGGCCCGTTTCTCGAAAGCGCCTGTACCCATGTAGTTGTCCGTGAAGGGGAACGCATCGAGCAGACGATACATCACCGAATACACTGGTGACGCCATGTCCGAGATGATGATCCCTCTGTCGATGTCGAAGACTACGGTCCGGGTCGCTTTGCTGAGGGTAATCTCCATCGTGCCGAGTGTGACGGAGGACTTCTGCACCTCCACGTCCTGCTCCTGACCGCCTCGTTTGACGGTCAGAACCACAGACTCGCCCACGTCGCTCGGCATCTGGATGAATCGCTGGTGCAAGGTATGCCAATCCTTGGCCGTCGCGGCCGGGTGGCCATTGACCGCCAGCAGCACATCCCCGATCTCGATCTTGCCCTGGGCATCGCAGTCTTCTCGGACCGCCGTGACCGTGCCCGTCCCGTCGCACTTCAGCCCGAGCTGGCCAAACTGGAGCGGGACTTCGACCTTGTCCGTCGTGGGGCTGCCTTCGATCACCGCAAACCGGCCTGACTCGTTCTTGACCGCTTTGACCAGTCGATACGACATCGGCAGTGTCGGGGGTTCGACCGTGAGTAGATCGCCGAACTGAAACTCGACCGATCCTTCCCAGGTGGCGCCGGAACTGACCGGCTGGTCGGGAAAACACAGGTTATGTGTACCCGCCTTGTCCCACACGTAGCGATCGGAAACGATGACGTCGATGGATCGTGCGGCTTCGATCTTATCGTTCATCTCATCCTGCGTTTCCTGGCTGAAGGTTGAATCGCCCCAGCGGGCGTCGAATTTCGTGCGATAGCCCGCCGGCGTCTGCTCGACCGTCGTCATCGAGAACGTCGCTTCGCCCCGCTCTGTGCCCTCGTTTCGCCACAGGCCGTCCATGTAGATCTTCTTATCCAGTCTCAAGGAGATCTTGTAGCGCAGTGTTTGGCCCAAGGTCGGCGTGTACCGCAGCAGTACATCCGACAGCGGCTCCCCTTCCGGAAGACCCGCCGAGTCCCGGCAGCCGCAGGCCGTGAGCAGAGTAAACGCCATCGCCCAAGAGAGAAACCTCCCCACCGCTCGTCTGTCGTCCCGCATCGCACGCACCGCCTTTCCTTGAGCCTCATTGACAGGCCGCCGATGGTGTTCGATCGCCTCGAACGCGTTCTCCATTCGCACGGCCCGATCATAGACGACACGCCCTGGGAACGCAAACCAGAGATTTCGATTCGTGCAAAGCCAGCGGCCGTGGCAGCGCCAAACGTGCTACCCGCTTCCCGCCGACCTGTCCACGTCGTCATCGTGTTGTCCTCGACAGGAACGGCCCCCGCCAACCGTCTCAGTTCCCTGTCGCCGTCACGTATTGGGCGATGTTCAGCAGCAGGAGGAGATTGTCCCCTTCATAGAGGTCTGTATCGTCGCAGGGGAATTTGAATGGCGCCGAGTCACTGATGATCACTACGTTCCCGGCCCCTGCCGCCGCATCGACCGCCACCAGACAGTCGTCGTCGCCACTGCCGACCGTCAGGTCCGTGGCCGGTGCGGCAATTTGCGCCAGCGGACGCTGGTAGTTCAGCCCGACCGACGACAGTCCCTGCGTCACCGGATGGGGAACGAAATCGGTGACCACATGGCCCTCGCCTTTCGTCGGGTGGTCCTCGAAACCCACCCCGTAGGGGGCCAGCAACGCTTCGAAGTTCTCGACCGTATTGTCGCTGGACCAACCACCATCACTGATGGCCAGGAGTCCTCCGCCGCCGGCGACGTAGGTCTGAATGTCCGTGATCTCCTGGTCCGTGTACGTCTGCGCTTCACGCATGGGCTGAGGGAGAAAGACGGCGTCACATTGATTCAGTGAAGCCGGCGTCAAGTCGTACAGCGCTACGATCTGGTATCCCGCGGTCTCCAGTTCCTCCCGCATGTCTGCGTACTCAGTGCCGAACGCCAGATTGTCCTCGGGCTCGGCGGCACGGACTGCGTCGAGGCCGATGGTCCGCGAGAGGTTCTCGGCCGTTAAATAGTGGGCGATGTTCAGCAGCAGCAGGAGATTGTCTTCTTCATAGAGATTCGTGTCGTCGCCGGGAAACCCGAATGGGCCCGAGTCACTCATGATGACCACGTTGCCGGCTCCCGCCTCCCCTTGAACCGCCGCCAGACAGTCGTCGTCGCCGCTGCCGACCGTTAGGTCCATGGCCGGTGCGGCGATCTCCACCAGCGGACGCTGGTAGTTCAGCCCAACCGACGACAGTCCCTCTGTCACCGGATGGGGGGCAAAATCGGTGACCACGTGGCCCTGGCCCTTTGTCGGGAGGCTCTCGAGTTGGACCCCATACGGTGCCAGCAGGGCCTCGAAGTTGGTGACGGTATCATCGGAAGAGTAGCCGCCGTCACTGAGGGCCAATAATCCGCCACCACTGGTGACATACGCATGGACATCGGCAATCTCCTGTTCCGTGTACCTTTGCGACTCATTCATTGGGTGAAAGAGAAACACGGCGTCACATTCACCTAGCGAGGCTACAGTGAGATTGTACAGGGATACCACCCGGTATCCCGCGGTCTCCAGTTCCTCCCGCATGTCCGCGAACTCCGGGCCGAGCGCCAGACTATCCTCGGAGTCCATACCCCCGGCCGCGACCCGGACCGCGTCGAGGCCGATGGTGAGAGGGCTCTGGCCCGTCACGTACTGGGCGATGTTCAACATCAGCAGAAGATTGTGTTCTTCATAGAGATTCGTGTCGTCGGCCGGAAAAGCGAACGGTGCGGAGTCGCTCATGACCACCACATTGCCGGCTCCCGCCTGACCCTCGACCACCGCCAGGCAGTCGTCATCGCCGCTGCCGACCGTTAGGTCCACCGCCGGCGCAGTAATCTCTACCAGCGGACGCTGGTAGTTCAGTCCGACGGACGACAGTCCCTCTGTCACGGAATGCGCGACGAAATCGGTGACCACGTGCCCCTGGCCTTTCGTCGGGTGGTCCTCGATGCTGACGCCGTAAGGGGCCAGCAACGCTTCGAAGTTCTCGACCGTATTGTCGCTGGACCAACCACCATCACTGATGGCCAGGAGTCCACCGCCACCGGCCACGTACGCATGAATGTTGGCGATCTCCTGCTCGGTGAAGCGCTGGGACTCTTCCGGCGGGTGGAGGAGAAAAACGGCGTCACACTCATTCAGCAAGGCCGGCGTCAGATCGTACAGAAATACGATCCGGTATCCCGCGGCCTCCAGCTCCTCGTGCATGTCGGTGAACTCCCAGCCGAGCGCCAGATTGAACTCGGGCATGACGCCCCGGACCGCGTCCAGGCCGATGGTCTTCGACGAGGCTGGCTGCGCCGCTATCAGGATACAGAGAGCAACTACCGTAACTGCCGTTTTGGTCTGCATCGCTTGCCTCCTTCACAAGGGTAAGGGTGCATGGTCGCGTTCCGGCCGGTTGTGTATTGATGGTGGGGCAATCACCTTCCTTCTTTCACGGTCGTCTCGCGCTGCTGACCATTCCAGGCCGTTCCGTTCCTCTCGCACGCTCCAGATCAGGAAACTGGCACGCCTCATTCGGCCCGGCCCGGGCTCGAGACTCAATCATCCATCCGATGCTGCTGGCGTAGTATCGCTATCAACCATTATAACGGTCCTGTGTCCCGCGAGACAGAAGAAAAAGGAAGATAGGAGTTGGCTAGGGTGGGGCTTGCCCCACCGATTCTCTTCGATCTGCTGCGGGCGTTTGTAGGGGCTGGCCACCGTGCCAGCCCGGATCGTTGTTGTACATCAGGCGGCTGGCACGCGGACGCACATTGATACGGGACACCTCGATTCGGGGGCCGGGCGAATACGGTGGTTCGCCCCTACGGTCGGCTCGGTTTGCGCGCGGTCAGTGTCCCTGGCCCTGGACGATGCGCCGGTATAAGGTGACGCGCTTCTCGATCTCGCGGGCCAGCGTCAAGTCACCCGCCGCCCGGGCCAATTCATAGGCTCTCTCTTCGTGGTGCAGTGCCTGGTCAAACTGGCGCGTGCGCCGATAGCCCGTCGCCAGCAAGTGATGCAGGATGGCAGAGGTGTCCACCTCGGGCTTCAGCTCAATGGCCCGCGAGTAGTGATGCAGGGCGTCGCACAGCTTGCCCCGATCGGCCAGCGCCACGGCCAGGTGGTAATGGGCATCCGCGTGGTTCGGATCCAGATCGACGGTGCCAGCCAGCGGCGCGATCGCCGGCTCCGCTTGCCCGGCCAACAGCAGCGTCCGTCCCAGTCGAAAGTGCATCTTCACGGCGCTGTGCTCCCCTTCGATGCCGTCAGGGGCCAGATGCAATGCCTCGGCAAAGTGCTGGGCGGCGTCTTGAAAACGCCTCTGGTGCAGGAAGGTCATGCCGAGATCGTAATGCACGCTGGCGTTTCCGGGGGCGAGGGTCGCGGCTTTGAGCAGATGGGCCAGGCCTTCTTCGTAGACGTCTCTGACGTGATAGAGCAGGAAGCCCAGCTTATGGTGCGCGTCGGCGTTGTCGTCGTTCAGTTCGAGGGCCTTGCGGTACTCCGCGATCGCCCCGTCGGGCTCGTGATGGCGGAAGAACTCGTCGCCCGCCCGGACAAAGGAGTAGTCGTTGAGAAAGTGCTCGTGGATTTTAGCGATGGCCGTGGCGGGGGCATTGACGAACTCCGGGATATTGGCGGCGCGGTCGGGAGCCGTCAGGTGCGCCAGGAGAACCGGTGGCGTGGTATGGCCCTGCGCGTCGATGTGTGTCAGGCACAGTTGGGTATAGTCGGAGAAGGCCTTGGACGCGAACACGAGCCACTTGCCGTTGGGCGAGAAGCTATGCCAGGAATTCATGCGGCAGGTATTGCAGCACAGGCGTCGGGCCGTGCCGCCTTCGGCCGGGATGATGTACAGTTCGCTGTCCGGCTGAAGCAGCATGTAGCTCTTGGCCTTGCAGAACACAATCCAGCGCCCGTCCGGTGAGTATCGGGCGAAGAAGTTGCTCATGCCGTTGTTCGAAGCGCCGGCCAGCGGTTCAGGCGTTCCCCCCCGTCCGGCATTGAAGGGGATTCTATACAGATCGAAAAGGAAGGGCTTGCCGTCTTCCACGAACTCCTTGCATTCGGCGCGGGTCAGCAGCACCTTGCCCTGGCCTTCGGTGTGCTCCAGATTGTAGGCGTCGCTTCTGGCGAAGATGATGGTGCGTCCGTCCGGACTCCACGTGGGATTGCTCTGCACCAGGCTCGGGTCGTCCGCCCCGGGCAGCGCGCCGAACGTCCCCTTCTGCCTGTCGTAGATGCAGAGGATGCCTCTGATGGGGAAGAACAACTGGGAGAAGGCCAGGTCCGGCCGAGGCACGAACACGGACTTGTCCTTGACCGTGCTGACCACGTACCGTCCGTCCGGGGAGATCTGTGACAGCAGGCCGAACGTCTGCTCCCCGTCTTCCTTCTGGTAGTCGTTCCAGGTGATGACGTTGCTCGTGGCCAGCGTCACCGTTTCTTTGACGGGTGTGATGACATATGAGCCCTTGCTGTTGGCGTAGTCGATGTCCATCGCCAGGGTCTGCCCGCTCTGGCTGAACGAGTGACAATTCCCGCACACCGGCAGGTTCTCCAGCACCACCGGCGGCGGCGCCGCGGCGATCGAGCCGAAGCGCCAGCGGATGAGAGACGGGTCTTTGACTGCGTCGATGAACGGCAGATTGACTTCGCGGTAGAAGAGCGGGGCGTCGACCGGATCGCCGGAGGTGCCCATGGCCAGATGCCCTTTCGAGCATATCTGCGCCGGCCGGGAATCCCGGACGCCCAGAATCACGAGGCGGGCCGTGTCATCTTGGGACTGCCGCTTGATCGACTCCCACTGCGCCGACGTCGGCGTCCACTCCCTTTTGCGGCACAGCACGTGGATCGGCGCCTCACCGCCGCCCAACTCGACGCGGACCAGCCACGCTTCGGCGTGGCCGCTGCTGTCGTTCCACGTCACGGTTGGGGGGACGATTTCCGGGGGAAACAGGGTCCCATCCAGCGGATAGGTGATGGTGAGGCCGCCATACTCCGCACGTGTGTTTGTCCGATAAACGCCGAGGATGTCTTTGATGCGGACGTGGCCCGTGCCCCGCGACCTCAGGACAGGGATCGTGACGCCAACGACGGCCGCGACGACCGCGCCTATGAGTACCAGCCGGGATTTGCCGGTAGACCTCAATTTCGGTGCTCCGCACGTCACATTGTCCATGAGACCCCCGCACCGGGACATCACTTCAACGCTACTGGCGGTCGACACGACCGGGAAACCGACCCAAGGGGCCCTCTAGCTATAACCATCGGC
>Ga0272443_10000736_pt1 | contig 55943 bp, 40 predicted proteins | sample SSMAcet12_FD_193581 | JGI IMG/M metagenome (GOLD analysis project Ga0272443, IMG submission 193581) | Marine sediment archaeal communities from Little Sippewissett salt marsh, Falmouth, MA, United States - SSM-Acet-12 | ecosystem: Environmental > Aquatic > Marine > Wetlands > Sediment ... | reverse complement strand
TGTGATGACCTCATCAATCTCCCGTTCTTCTTTATTTCGAGACGAGGGGGGGGGGTGACAAATCCAAGGTCTAATAAACAGGAAAGACGTATTGATATCTGTCTCGCCCTCTTCCCCGCAACTGACGCGAAACTAACAGGTATGTTTAAAAAAAGCGATCACTCCAACAATCATCCCCAATAATACTCTTAGGGTACTCTCCTTCACTTGCTAGACGGGAACTAAAACAGTATACTTTTGTTCAATTTTCAAATAATGACCCAATGAAAGAACTGAAATAATTGGGATATCGAAATATTCTGTCTCCGCTTTTTCGTTTGAATTTCTTTAAGAAGTACCGATATTATTAGTAATCGGGTCAAAACAATTGGAAGTAATATGCGCGCTGCCCAGCGAGCTATTAATTTTGAGCATTTCAAGTTACTCCTAGGACGCCTGCTCCAAGATTTAGGTGGAATCCACGTATTCCGTCTAATGAAAATCTTTTACCTCGTAGAGTGGACTATTCTTCGCAAAACTGGTACACCTTTTTCTGAGGTGGAGATCGTTCGACTGCCTCAAGGACCGGCCATTGATCGTTACCAATCAATTCTTGATGACTTACAAGACGAAGGATTCATTCAACAAGTCCATGAGGTTGCATATCCAAATGGGACTCTAATTGAGCTAGTTCAGGAAGAAGATTTTGATCTTCCTGAGCACATTGTTCGTAGTTATGATGAAGCCCTTGTTTGGATTAATAGTATTGATCTTTACGATGCGAATGCATTGCAAGCAGCGGCATACCAAACACCACCTATGAGGCGAATCGAGCAAGACGAGGAGACTAATATCATGACACGTACTGGTCAGCCAGTATTCGATACAAAATGGGTAAGTATTGAGGATTTTGAAAACGAAGACGCTTACTGGAAGTTCTATATTTGGAATCGGAAGAAGACGTTTGGCGAACAGCCAATGAGAAAAGAGGATTTGGAAGCCGACCTACAACAGTCGCGTAGGCTCGCGCCGCTTCGCCCGCAAATATAAGTGAATTGAGATGACACCTCGACAACGACCTCCAAACCCTTGGGAAGTACATTTCATAGAAGACATCGACGTTAACTATGGCGATGGCCAACAGGAAGAACCGCGTCCAGGACATGAACTCGGTGTTCCTGTGCTTATACTCCATGTTGACGTAGATGTTGCTCAGGTTGTTGTGATTACAACCTTTGGCGAGGAGGGACTTTACAGATACAAACTACCGCCGGACATCCACCCTGCAACATTCCCTAGAGGTTGCTTTGTAAACCTGATACTTCTCCAACCTATAGAAACAAAACATTTTTCGGATAAGACTTACCGTTTCACGATTGATCGTACATCGCACATGAAGGTCATGCAGGAATTGCGGCACGCACTCGCAGATGCTTATGACTGGATGCACAACATCTGAGCAAGTAAAAAATAGCAACCATAGTGGCAAACTATTTTTGTCACCATTTGCCTCGATTTGTTTCATTTGAATCCTCATAGTGCAACCTGAATTTTTTAAGCTAGTTCAACGTGAAACGCCTCTCATGCTTCTTTTGCTACCCTACAGAATAGTACTTACCTCGAATTCACAGGTCCATAATCCTCGCAGTTTGGGAATCGTTCGATTTAGTATTTATCTATCCCTCCACGAACTTATCTTCCGCTTAAATTCCGCTTTTGTAAGAATTGTTTATCAGGAGAGTGAGTATCTTCAGTCAAGCTATTATGTGAACCGGAGGTATCATGCTCTGGATACTACTGCTATTCCTTATTACTCTTATTATGCTCGTCATTCTTCAGCGGCGTGCAAATGCACGAGCTCTATTCAAGGTTATCCCCGAGCACCACATCATTTTCGACCTTGAGACCACAGGTTTGAATCCAGACAAGAACGAGATTATTGAAATCGGAGCGATACGCATACATCGCGACTCGAATCACCACGACACGTTCCAAGTGCTTGTTCATCCTAGGAAAAAAATACCGGCGAAGATCACACAGCTAACGGGTATTACTCAGACTATGGTTGACGAAGAGGGTGTCGCACTGAATGAAGCCATATCGGAATTCCTCGAATTCATTGGGGACCTTAGGCTCGTCTCGTATAACGCTGACTTTGACATGGCTTTTCTCAAGAATGCTATACGAATTACAAAGGGCGAAGAATTCGAACTGATAAATAAGGTCTCGTGTGCTCTCAGGATGGCTAGGCGAGCTTGGCCGGGACTACGGAGCTATAAACTCAGCGACCTAGCTACAATGGGAAACCTCTCGGCAGAAGGAACACACAGGGCATTAGGCGACTGTAATCGGACGGCGTACATATATGGTGCGGCGGCAATGGAACTCAAGAGTCCGGCATAACACTCCCCGACCCACACATGGAGGCCAAAATGGTATGGTGGATAATTATCAATCCAACACCGCCCGGAGGCGTAGAGTTAAGTACAATTACTCCTTGGTGGATCACGACAGTACTCGTTCCTCTTTTTGCCGCAGCTATCGGTGCAATTACCGGGGGATTCGCTACTCGCAAGGCTGCGATTTCTGCCTTTAGGGAAAACTTCGATTGGGAGCGCAAACGCAAAACTGTGGAACTGATTGTGGCAGAAATTTTCAGCGTCGAGACTGTACTACAGCGTGCGTACAATCGGGCAACAGGACATGTATCCGCGAACAACATGACCGAAGAAGAGTTCGATGCAATCAAGACTATCGAGTTGCTGGTTAACGCCTGTTCTGCAATGGCTCAGTCTGGCTTGCCCCAGTCAAACAATAAAAAGGAGATTATAGCGGGTCTGAAAAGTCTCATTGAGAAACGTGACCACCTACTCGATGGACAGGGACCGATGAAAACAGCACGTTTGAATTCTCTTTACCAAGCGGTTGTGCAAATCAGGGAGCAAGTTGAGTCATTGCTATAAGATCAATTGCGTTGAACTGAGATGGCCCACTGGAGAAAACCCCTCCATTGTACACCCGGAGGGATTCGTGTCCACGCCCCCGTTCAAGAAATTGGTGCTCCACCTTGTAGAACCGCTGGTGTGTCAGTGTAATTTATGGCTAAAGAAAATATAGCTTGCTCCTCGACAAACCGTAACCGAGCTGGAAGAATATAGAAAAGTGCCAACACGCCATTCGGGGTCAGCACTGAGTAAGACAGGAAACTTTTGTACCCCCGACAGGACTCGAACCTGTTACCTTCGGATTAGGAATCCGACGCTCTATCCTGATGAGCTACGGGGGCAACGATGAACAAAGATACATCGACTCTCCCAGGATTGGCACTCTGCACACTGCAAAGGCAATCCCGTATCGAGCCGAAAACATAACTCAACACCACTTCGAGATCAATGGAATCAAAAGGACGGGGAGACATCAGGGCTAACTGTCTTCGCGCAAAGATTGGAAGGCGTGTAATGCCCGTTCTCTCGCGGCAGCGTGATCAACGATCGGCCGCGGGTACCCACTTCCCAGTTCCAGGCCGGCTTTCTGCAACTCCGAGGCGGGCGCTTCCCAAGGTTTGTGAATCCAGAGAGAAGAAAGACTGGCAAGCTCGGGTACCCACCGCCTTACATACTCTCCCTCAGGATCGTACTTCTCACCCTGAGCAGTCGGATTAAAGATCCGGAAGTAGGGCGCTGCATCCGCCCCCGTTCCCGCTGACCACTGCCACCCCATGGTGTTGTTAGAAAGGTCGGCATCCACCAGAGTGTCCCAGAACCATCGCGCACCCGATTGCCACGGAAGAAGCAGATGTTTCGTCAGGAAGGAGGCAACGATCATCCTCACCCGGTTGTGCATCCACCCCATCTCCCAAAGCTGCCTCATCCCGGCATCAACGATGGGATAGCCAGTCTTTCCCTTTCTCCAAGCTTCCAGAGACTCGGCATCATCAATCCAGGGAAAATGTGTGAACCGTGGGTTGAACGGCTGTGTCGTCGAACTCTGGAAAAAGTGAAGTACATGGTGCGAGAATTCCCGCCATCCCAGCTCCGCACGAAACCTGGTCAAGTCGTCAGCATTTCCGTAACCTGACGCCTCCATCCTCTCAAGCTCGTACCAGACACGACGGATGCCAATTTCTCCGTGAGCAATATGAGGAGAAAGAAACGATGTTCCCCGTTTTGAAGGGATTTCCCGCATCTGCTCATAATCATGCAGTCCCTCTTCGAGAAAACGATTCAGCGCAACCTTCGCCCCCTCCTCGCCCGGCGTCCAATGATCGATAATCCGTCCCCCCCAGTCCTCCGAGGGGAGAAGCCTGAGCTCCTCAATTGAACTGGATTCAGGCCAGAATTCAGGTGCGGAAATAGACGCTGGAGCCTCTTGAGGTAGTTCTGGCGACCCAGCCTGAAGGCAGGCTTTCCAGAATTGACCGTAAACCTTATAGGGAGTTTTAGACTTGGACAGAATTGAGCCGGCTGGATAAAGCAACTCACCCTCTGCCAGATGATAATCAACACCCATTTCTGCCATCAGGTTTTGAACCTCAAAGGAAGTCGCCTCTTCTGGTGGAGCGGCATGCTTGGTCGCGTAGACTGCGGTAGCTTTGGTTTCGTGAGCAATGGAGCGGATCACATCGCTCGGATCACCCTTGCGAAGGATAAGGCGAGAGCCGCGATCTCGCAGCGTGGTGTCAAGTTTCTGCAAAGACTGATAACGCCATACTCTGCTGGCCGCGCCAGCCTGCCAATCCCCCCCACCACTCGAATGAACGAAGAGCGGCAGGATGGGTGATCCGTTGGCTAGCGCCGCCTGAAGTGCGGGATTGTCATCCAGCCTAAGATCGCGGCGAAACCAGAGTATGACTGGTGGCTGCATCTCACCCTCGTTTGGGGTTTTCTTGATTATAAGATATTTCATGCCGGTTGTGCAGGGTGTGACGCAGCTAACTTGGGTCAAAACGGGCTCCTTGCGTCTCCTTCCCCATGAAGACTACCTTAGCGGCTTCAGAACTGCCGAAACGGACAATCGATGACGCTTAAAGACAGAGATTCTTTTTTTGATGAGTTGAAGAATTGTGCGAACCGGGTAGCTGACTACCTGCTCGATGTGCGCTTTCTCAACCGTTTTCGCCCGGACGACATACTGGATGCTGTGACCCTTTACGTCCAGTCGGGAGGCAAGCGTCTTCGCCCCGCGATCCTGCTCTGGAGTGCCGGCGCTATCGGTGGTGATCCGGAGACAGCTCTCCCTGCTGCCTCAGCCGTGGAAATTTTCCACACATGGACCTTAATTCATGACGACATCCTTGACCGTGACGACCGACGCAGAGGAAGCCAGACCGTGCATGAGCGGTTCCGCGAAATCGCCGCTAAACGGAACGTTGATTATTCAGACCAGGAGAATTCACATTACGGGATAAGTGTCGCCATCCTCGCCGGTGATGTTCAGCATGGCTGGGGCGTGACGATGCTGACCGAACTGAGCGAACGGTTCGGTGTCAACCCCGAGGTGACCCTCTATCTGATCGAACAGCTCGACAATTACGTTCTCAATCTCCTGGTTGAAGGTGAACTGCTCGATATACAGTACACTTTCCAATCCCTTGAAAGCCTTTCCCTCGATGATATCGAGAATATGCTCTGGAAAAAGACAGGCGTCCTTTACCAGTTTTGCGCCCAGGCAGGTGGATTGATCGGTCTTGGACGAGTTGAACCCGAAAATCCTCAATTGCTGGCCCTCGAGCGGTTTGCGAGTAGTTGTGGATTGGCCTTCCAACTTCAGGACGACCTGCTGGGTGTGATCGGCGATCCGAAAATGACGGGAAAACCGGTTGGGAACGACATCAGAGAGGGGAAACGAACCGCCTTGATTCACTACGCGTGGCAGGAGGCAGATCCGGGCGAACGTGACCTGATTCAGGAATGCCTTGGTGCGGCGGATGTTTCAGACGAACGGATGAAGAGTGTTATCAGCATCCTCGAGCGACGCGGGGCGATTGAGGCGACCCGGAACCGTGCGCAAACCCTCGTGGAAGAGGCTCTTCCACACCTTGAGTTGCTTCCCAAAAATCATTACAGGGATTTACTCCAGACATGGGGGGAGTTCATGGTAGTGCGGAACGATTGAGAGTGACGAGTTCTATTCCTAAATATTCTTTTCTCTCTTAACCCAGACCGGCACAACCTCCACATTTGGAGCGACTTCGTTCATCCAGAAGTTCTTCAGGCTTTTCTCAATAGACTCCATTGAGACCCACCCAAGCTCCATTTCGCGCAGTACCTCCAGCTTGACATACCCGCGTTTGCGAATGTCGCGCAACCAGCTTGTGTAGATCAGAACGACCGTGAGCGCACCCAACAGTGGCAAACCATACTCCAGGTAGGGTATCTGGATTGGAAGCCATGTCAGCAACGGTTTTTCTACGAACCAGACTCCAGCCACAGCACCAATTGCGAGTGGCGGCGAAAGAAGCCAACCAAAGAATATAAACTTCTTGCGCGACTTCTGAAGTTTCTCCCGTAGAACCTTCTCCTCGTACCGTTTCCGCTGACGCATCACATCCCGCACCTGATGAAGAAACTCTGGGAAGGATCCGACGAAGAAACGGATTATGCCCGTGCGGTATCCTGTATAACATCCGCTCCGGACGGCATCCAGTTGTGCGCGAATATGCCGCATCTCCCTGCCCAGCGAAGGCTCGAAATCCTCAAGCTTGAAACGGTTGTAGAGGATGATCAGTTTGTCGAGAAGCTGTTCAAACCGTCGGCCCAGTTCGCGGAAGGTCTTGTTGATCGTCTTCATCCTCATTTCCATTGGTCTGCGAACCGATTTGAAGGCTGGGTCCACCAATGCCAAAGCGTAGAACGCGGGGTGTTTTCGCAACGCTTTTTCAAAATAGGCGAGAGACTTCTCCTCCTGCCCCAACAAACCATACATGCGGGAGAGGCTGTAAAGCACGCCCGTATCCTCAGGGTTGACGGATTCCGCTCTAGTCAATTCGGAGAGGGCGTTTTTGTGTCTATCCAATCCCTCATGACAATAGGCGAGGAACTGCAGCGCCAGGCTCTGGTAATGATCCTTTTCGATGGGCGGCGATGAAGTGGCAGCTTTTTCGAAATAGCGCATCGCATAGTTGAGATTCTTTTTCGTGCGCAGATAAATGAATCCCATTGTCATCAAAAGCGGAAAATAGTTACGGTTCTTTTCCACCAGTTTCAGAAGGTCCGCGAAACCCTCCTCCTCTTCCCCCTGTTCGATACGGATTCGTGCCTGAATAACTTTTTCGCCGGTTTCACGGTTCAGAGCGAGCAGGTCCCGGTAAGAAGTCGTCTGTTGTTCGAGAGTCCAGCGGAGAACGAGGTTGGTCAGGTATAGAGTTCCAGCAACATGGCGCAGATCGGTTGTGGTGAAATCCCCGCGCTGGATCATTTCGATGGCGTCATCCGCCTGCTTTCGATAGCGGGTCTGGGCATCCCGAAGTTCTGCCGCAATTTCCGGTTCGCCCTTCTGGTATTCCTTGGCGCGATCCACGAAAACCCGGCAAATCTCTTCGACATATTCATGCAGGATCGTCTTCAGCCGCCCGACAACCACATCATCCTGCGCCTTGCCCATCTCTGATTCTCCACAGTAAGGTGATGAACCCGCATTCTACGTTTTGTACTGCGGTAAATCCAGCCCGATTCCATCTGCGGAGCATGTCTCCCGAACCCTCCTCTCAGAAGACGGACGATCACAGGATTCAAACATAGGCTGGATAGACTGAATCCCTGTGATATTCGCTGTTCATTGCCTATCTTCACACGAATCATTGAGATTTCATACTGCGAGGGAACGATGAGCCAAGTGCTGACGAGACGAACTTTTCTGAAGACGAGCGGTCTGGCGACGGCTGGACTCGCTCTGCCATGGTACGCCTGTACGCCTACCAACCGCCCCGACTTTACAGTCGCATTCTTAACGGATATGCACGTTCGCGGGAAACATGACGCACCGCTTGGGTTCGCCAAGGCACTGAAAAGCGCCATGGCTCAACCGATCAAGCCGGATTTCGTGATCCTCGGCGGGGACCTTGTATATGATTCTCTGCACCAGAATCAGGAAGAGGTGGACGTTCAATTCGACCTGATGAAAACCGCGCTGGATGAAAACGTGGACGTTCCGGTTCACCCTGTACTCGGAAATCATGACTGCCTCGGTGTATATGACGATAGCGGCGTGGACCCGGATGACCCGCTTTTTGGCAGGAAGTACTTCCTCGACCGTTTCAGATTTGATAAAACCTACCGAGCGTTTGATCACAAAGGATGGTCCTTCGGCCTGATGGACACGGTCAACACCGACAACCGCAACTATAAAGGCGAGGTGGATGCTGAGCAGATTCTCTGGCTCGATTCTGTCATCGAACGTGGAAATCCTACGGTTCTCGCCGGGCACATTCCTTTCTTCTCAAACTACCGGGAATCCAAGGACGGCGGAACCAACGCTGACCATCCAAAAGAGACAGTCCACAACGCCAACCTCGTGACACGATCCTTCGAGGGCAAAAAGGTGCGGATGGTGCTCGCGGGACACCTGCACATCAACGAGAGCTGGGTCTATAAAGGCACGGAATACGCCAACCTCGGCGCGGTTTCCGGGCGCTGGTGGCATGGTCCCCGTGACGGCTGTCAAGAGGGCTATTCCATGCTCGAGTTCTACGGCGACCAAGTCCGTTGGAGTTACGTGGATTATGGTTGGGAGCCTTCGGAAGAGGCGAAGGCGGACAACACCTGGTGAATTTGACGTGAACATGACATGAGACCCCGGAAGAGTCTTTGGGATCGCCCACATGTCGACTGTTCCAAGCACTGCTATGATGCTGTATAAAAGCACCATCGGGTGTGAAATACTCTTATTATGCGAGGGGGCGCCACGGTGGCCCCCTCTTTCATGAAGACGGCGAAAAACATGTTCCTACCCGCCACACAACAGGAGATGCAGGCGCTCGGCTGGGACCGGTTGGATGTGGTTCTCGTTACCGGTGACGCCTATATCGACAGCCCCCTGATCGGGGTCGCAGTGATCGGCAAAGTGCTGGTCAAGGCGGGATTCCGTGTGGGGATCATTGCACAGCCGAACCTCGAGACCGACGAGATCACGCGGCTTGGGGAACCGCTCCTCTTCTGGGGAGTGACTGCCGGTTCCATTGACTCCCTCGTCGCCAACACGACCGCGCTGAAGAAACGGCGCCGGGACGACGACTACACGCCGGGTGGAGTGAACGACCGCCGCCCCGACCGTGCCAGCATCGCATATACCGGGTTGATCCGGCGCCATTTCAAAAACACGGCGCCCATCGTCCTCGGAGGACTCGAGGCGAGCCTGAGACGGATCGCCCACTACGATTTCTGGACCGATTCCATCCGACGCTCCCTCCTCTTCGACACCAAGGCGGACCTGCTCCTCTACGGCATGGGAGAGAGGTGCGTAGTCCAACTGGCAAAGGCCCTCGCAGCGGGAGAACCTCTTGATTCGATCCGGGGACTCTGCCGAATCGCCAAAGAACCGCCCGCAGATGCCATCCTCCTCCCCGCTTTCGAGGAAGTGCGTGAGGACAAATCGCTCTTCACCGAAATGTTCCGCACGTTTCAGGCGAACACCGACGCCGTGACAGGCCAGCCCATTGCTCAGAGACACGGTGACCGTTGGCTGATCCAGCACGCGCCCGCCAAGCCCCTTACAACAGAAGAGCTGGATGAGGTGTATTCGCTCGAGTTCGAACGGGAGGCACACCCGCTCGACGCCGCACGCGGGGAGATTCGCGCGCTGGAAACGATCCGGTTTTCTCTGGCAACCCATCGTGGTTGCTACGGCGAGTGCAATTTCTGCGCGATCGCCAGCCATCAGGGACGCACTGTCCAGAGCCGCTCACAGGCCTCCATCCTCGCGGAAGCGCGCGCGATGACTCAGCACCCGAAATTCCGGGGAGTGCTCTATGACGGCGGATCGCCCACCGGGAACATGTACGGCTTCGAATGCGCGAGGAAGGATACGAAGGGAGCCTGCGAGGATCGCCGCTGCCTGACGCCGGAGGTGTGTGTCGCGCTGCGTGTGACCCACCAACCTCAGATCGCCCTTCTGCGCGAACTGCGGTCGCTGCCGGGAGTAAAACACGTCTTCGTCACCTCGGGACTGCGCCACGACATGATCCTCGCCGACGAGCGTTACGGAGAGGCCTACCTGGAGGAGTTGGTGGGGCATCACGTCTCGGGCCAGCTCAAGATCGCGCCGGAACACACCGAAGAGACGGTGCTTGGGGCCATGGGAAAGCCGGGACGGGGAACATTGGAGGAGTTTCGCAAACGGTTCGAAACGGCGGTCAAACGCTCGGGAAAGAAGGCGTTTCTCACCTACTACCTGATCGCCGCCCACCCCGGTTGTACGGAGCGGGAGATGAAGGCCCTTCGCGACTACACGCGCACCCACCTGAAATTGACGCCTGAGCAGGTACAGATTTTCACGCCCCTCCCCTCGACATGGTCGGCGGTGATGTACTGGACGGGCGAAGATCCGTTTACGGGGCAGAAACTGTATGTGGAGCACGATGGTGGCCGTCGCCGCAGGCAAAAAGAGATGGTGACTAGTGGAAGCAGGACGCAAAACGATTCTCACCCCCATCCCGCCAAGTCTCCCTGGGACCGGCGTTCCAAACCCCGCTGACTGATTTTTGACTGATTTGGGACAGTTTAAATTTAGGAGCTTCCCTAAAACAACAACTCGTCAGAGCGAAATTTCCTATTACTTAACCGATAAAACGACACAGAATAGCGTCTATCATTATATACCTTCGTGAATCAAACCTATAGTCATTCTGAACGAAGTGAAGAATCTTTGTTTTTCCGTGGGTTACAACCAAAACAAAGATCCTTCTCGCGCCTTCGGCGCGTCAGGATGACTTCCTTTTAATAGAGAAGCTCCTAAATTTAAACTGTCCCAATTTAGCACGCCGTTCCAAACCCCGCGGGTAACCGTCTGTAAATTCCCCTGAGAGAGAAAATGGTGACAGTTACCAGACTCCTTCAGTAACTGTCACTAATCTTTATTTCGCATCAACTATTCTTTATCGGGCATTCTTTCACTTGATAACTGTCAGTTTCTGCGTGAACGTCTCCTGTCCGAGCCGTGCAACGAGGAAGTAGGTTCCTGACGCCATCGCCGTTGCATCCCAAGTCGCATGTTGCCACCCGGCGGAACGTTGTTCATCGGCAAGCGTGGTTACCAACCGCCCCATGATGTTGTAAACCTGAATCTTCACGTTCAAGGCTTCCGGCAGTCCGAACCGAATCGTCGTCATTGCGTTGAACGGGTTCGGATAGGGAACCAGCAGCTCGAATGAGCGAGGTTGGAATATCTGTGAATCGTTCACACTGACAAGCCCGCCATCGTATTTCCAGATTCCATCATTGGTTGTGCCGATGTACAGGTTGTCATCGGCATCAAAAGCGACTCCACGCAGACAGATGTTGTGCTCCTCGGAACCCGGAAGCTGTGTCCAGTTCTCCCCCTGATCCATCGTGTAATAGAGACCGAGATCAGTGGTGATGCTGAACATCCCGGGCTTGTGGCTATTGTCGTAGAGGTTCGAAATGGTGGCCACTCCTCCGGGCAGTATCATCCTATCGTACTGAACTCCATCATTGGTCCGGAAAAGCGAATCACCGCTGATGATAGAAAAACCATACGACTCGGTCGATAGTATGATGTCATCAACCGATCCCACCGGTAGATCAAGGAGCGTCCAAGTCGTTCCCCTATCTTCGCTCTTGTAGACTTCCGTGGTCCCGGTGCGAATGAAAACAGCATCCGATCCCTCCCCCGCAAACGACAGGTAAGGTACCGGGTCTGCAGGTGTTAGAGTAGCGATCTCATCCCACGTCACTCCGCCATCCAGACTGCGATAGACCTCGGGGCTATATAGCGGTCGTGCGATGACAAACAGACAGAGTGAATCAGAAGGGTGAACGGCGATGTATTCGACGATTCCAACAGCTCCATCGTCCATCGTCTCTTCCCAATTGTGGCCGCCATCGAGACTTCGATAGAAATTGAAGTCCATTCCATGATAGATGACATCAGAGTTTCCGGGATAGAAACCAAAGCACTTATAGGCTCCTGTCTTCAAGAACTCCCAATCCTGGCCGGAGGATTCGCTCTTCCAGAGAGTCGTGTGACCCGCCGCGTAGAGCAGGTCAGGGTTGTCCGGTGGAGAATAGACCTTGGTAATCCTGGAACGGTGGACGGGTGATTCCAGCAGTTGGAACGTGTCGCCACCGTCGATTGACCTCCATACGAAACCTGCATCGGTGAATGTACCCTCAGAACACCAAGTCGCTGCATAAACAGTGTTTTCGTTCATCGGATTGAACACGAGGGACTCCGTGAGCTGGCTTCCCTCCGAAAAATATCCTTGCCAGTCCAACGTATCCGCGAACTTTACCCACGTCTCACCCTGATCACATATGAAGTACGACTCAAATCCGGTGTAGATGATCTCGCCCTGCGGATTGCTGTTCAAGACGAACGACGCGTGCAAACCATCCGGGTCGCCCATTGGGAATGAAAGCCGTTCCCAATGTCGACCGCTGTCACTCGACGCGATGACAGCATATCCGCCTCCAAAATCCGGCTGTGGCACACCCGCCGCGTAGAGCAAACCATCGTCAGGATTGACTGTTAGCGAGTGCCTGACTATATAGAAAATCTCGTCTATGTCAGGATCGTACATGGATTCCCAGGTCAGCCCATCGTCCCGGGAACAGAAAAACCTGCCAAACCCAAAAGCATATAGCACCGATGTATTGCCAGGATCAAAGACAATGTCAGCCAGATAGGGATACTCCTGACTGACATCGAAATCCAACTGTAGCGCTGTCCAGGACAAGCCGCCGTCAACGCTTTTATAGAGACTATCGTGTACGAACGTAGCGTAGAGGATACCAGGTCGGTCAGGCAGAAGCAGGAAATTATTCATTACGCTCATTACGCGTTCGCCATCGTAGTCAATCGAATCGGGGATTCCATTTGCCGGTATTGGTAACCACGATCTGCCCGCATCTACACTCCGATAAAGCCAGGAATTGTCCATCAACGCAAATACGGTGTCACACGAAAAGGGGTGAAATAAAATATCCGATGCGTATAAGTTTGGATACTCATCGGGCCAAGGAAAATTCCCCCGGTTGTTCGCGCGCTCCAAGCCCGTCGAAGCACGATCCCAGGTATTCCCCCCATCCTCCGAACGCCACAATCCCTCCGCGAGAGTACTCAAAATCAGAAGGTTTGTATCTGCAGGTGACATCGCCAGGTATGTATTAGCACCTGTAGGCAGATCGAGTTGTGTCCAATCTTGGGAATGTGCAGAGGATACCGTTGTAGGGATTAGAAGAAAGGCAAGTAGTATGATCTTCCGTTGACGATTCATTTGATCACCTCACCGTATCAGTATAATTTTTCTCGTCAGTGAGCTTGAGGGTGATTTGACACGAATCATATAACAGCCACTCGCGACCAGTCTGCCGTTCGAAGTTCCATTCCAAACAAGGCTATGCTTGCCGGCGCCGAGGATCCCCGGCTCCGACGAGTAGACGCGCTGGCCGTTGATATTGAAAATGTCCAAGTAGATGCGTTCCGATTTTTCAAGTGAGACTGTGATCAGAGTGAAGGAGTTGAACGGGTTCGGGTAGACGGAGACCAGATCGAAACCTACCGGTGAGATGATGCGTGTTGACGGCTCATCGACTCCCAGAACGTTCGAACTTGACCAAAGTCCGTGGTGTTCGGTGCCGACGTAGAGAGTCGATCCATCCAGGCTGCTTGCGATTGAGTTGGCGCGCGGGGGCGTTTCGTCCAGCCACGTCCAGGTCTCTCCCCGGTCCTCTGACTGCATCAATCCGAGGGAGGTGAGCAGGACCAGTTGATCGCTGTTTGCCGGATTGACAACCAGATCAATAATGTAGTGCCAATCCTCAACCAGGGAATCTGGGAGCAGGGGAACATCCAGGTTACCATAGCCTTGACCATCTTGTTTCGCCACGTAAACGTTCCTGGTTGAGCTTGCATAGTAATAACCAGTAGCCTTATCAATAGTAAACGTCACTACGCTTGCATTATCCTGGAGTGTGGCGTGTGACCAGGTTTCCCCGTAATCCAACGTGTGATATATACCGGCCTGACCCATGTATAAATGATCCTTGTCAAGAGGGTGGAATTGCAGTGAACAGACATCTTGCCAGGGAACACCGCCATAGTCTATCGCCATCCAAGACACCCCATAGTTGTCGCTGCGATACAGCGCTCCCCTCGCCGTTCCAAAAAACAGAGTCGACGAATGAAGCGGATCCACGACAATGGATGTGATCGTCTCCGTTGGCTGGTCCACGATCGTCTGCCAGTTCTCCCCGCCATCGTAACTCCGCCGTATCACCAGAGCATCATCATTACCGTTGTGATAATACCCACCGTAGTAGAGGGTATCCGGGTGCGTAGGATCAATGGCGATTCTCTCCGCCGAATTCACCTGAATCCGCTCCCAACTCCCGCCCCCGTCTACACTCTTGAACAGTCCCGTAATCCCGCCCGCATAGAGCACCATCGGATCGGTCGGATGGGGAACGATGCTGGTGAATTGGCTCGCATCCAGCCCTTGTTCCGGCAGAACATCCCACGTCTCGCCATCGTCGAAGGAGCGGCAGAGGCCGAACTCCGTCGTCATGTACCAGGTGTTGGGATTCAGGGGATTGCCAAAGAGGGCAAAGAATCCTGGTGGCTGTGATTCCGCGAACTCCTCCCAAGTGGACCCATTGTCAAAACTCCTCAGGATCACCAGGTCGATGCTCGTGTAGTTATCGACGACCACGATCATGTACAGAGCATCGTGCTCGTCGTAGAAAGAATTGATATAGTCATAGCCAGGCAGGTCGGGATAGTCCCAGTTGACTCCCCCATCCGTAGATTCACGCAGCTCATACGATCCATAGGCGTTGTAGACAACAGCCCAGTAATGCAGACTGTTCTGCGGATCAAACGTGATGCTATAAAAAGTGAAGTAATCGCTCAGGAGTGACCATGTCGCACCACCATCCCGGCTTTCGTAAAGGCCGCCGGTAAAATAAGTTTCGGGTAGTTCACTACAACCGAGCAGCAAATGCAAACTGTCCTGTGGATCAACAGACAACGCACTCAGGGTAACATCCTCGCCGTTGGGAGCCGTACTCACGAGAGACCAGTTCGCTCCGCCGTCGTCGCTCCGGTAGAGCCCCCCCGCTCCACCGACAAACAGGGTGTCCCGGTTCGTACCGTAGAATTCGATGAACTGTGGCTGAAACGTCTCCGGGAAATCGATCTTCGTGGAATACCAGCCTGCACCTGCATCATCACTTCGGTAAAAGGAGGAGGAACGAAACCTGACCCATAACTTCTCATGCTGGAGCGGATGAATCCTCAGAGTACTTGGGTATGGATAATCCCCCTGCGATGTGGTGTTGTGGTAATTGGTGTCCGGCGCCACGACCGGCAGGCCATTGTTCACCTCGTACCAGGAGAGCCCTCCATCCTCACTTTTCCATACCCCCCGCGCCTCGGTAAACCGGTAAATCGTGTTTGTATCCGAAGGAACGATCTGCAAGCTCGAGCGTCCGCATCCATCCAGCGGCAACTGTGTCCATGTCTGCGCCCAGGAAATTGAAATAAATATGATGGAGAAAAGAAAGGTCAACAGAGAAGTAGTATGTATTGATTTCATACATCCCCCATATTTACTCATTACAAATACTCATTGCCGTCTGATTAAACAACGGCAGAACCACAACCCAAGTTTGTGCTCAATCAAGATCATCATTGCTTTTAAATTACAGAAAAAAAAGACTAAATACGCAAAGGATGAATACTCTTGTATAACTTCTCCCTCCTCGAGAACTGTGGCTTGGCTTTGAGACAGTAGATGGTCTGGGCCAGAAAAATGGCGACAGTTAATGAACGATTCAGGTAATTGGTAGGTTCAAGTACCAAGTGCAACACTCAGGTTGATGACTGGAAAAATCTCAAGCTTAACCATTTCAGCAATCTTTCGCATCCCAGACATCATGCTCTTTTGTCATCCCCCGGTTTAACCGGGGGATCCAGAGTTGTTCGAACCGATGTCGTTTTTATGCCTGAACCCCCTTAATGTCTGGATTGCCCGGTCAAGCACATCAAAGGCGTACAAGCCGGGCAATGACAAATACTATCATGTTGCACGTGCTACTTTAATCGGCGACTGTCACTATTTTATACTTCCATTTTCTGTCTCGGGGGAACGTGCGCACGGCTCTTCCACGATGTAGATTTCCGACGATTGATGACTACGAAGTTCTTTGTTTGATTTATAAAACTAAGATTCTTTGTTGCACGCACTTCGTGCATGCGAGCTTATGCTTGATGCGCTGCGGTTCTCGCACCTTTGGCACGTCAGGATGACTTGCCAACAATTGGACTTATACTAAGTCCAAGACCACAACGTTTGGAAAACGATCATGAAGAACACCCACGTGCGCAACGCCGCTGGCCGAATGGTGCCGACGGAGGTCAACGGGAAACCACAGGTTCCCTATAAAGGGGTGGGCAAGCACCTCCCCACCGGCCTGAAGCAGGCTCCGCCCATCGAGAGCTGCGCCAATTTCCCGGCGGACGGCAACAAAGTCGTCGCTTCCATGCAGAAGGATCTCGTCGTCGACATGAAACGGGTATTCAAGGCCAGGGATGGCGTCAGCGCAATGAAAACCGCCCTCGAAGCCGTCGGGTTGAAGAGCGGGATGACCATCTCCAGCCACCACCATTTCCGCAACGGCGACCTCGTGATGAACAACGTCTTCAACGCCGCCAAAGAGATGGGCGTCAAAGACCTGATGTGGTTCCCCTCCGCCGCTTTTCCCTGCCACGCCCCGTTGATCGACCGGCTCGAGGACGGAACCATCCACCACATCGAGGGATCGATGAACGGCCCGCTCGGCAATTACGCCAGCAGCGGGAAGATGCGCGGACTCGGCGTTCTCCGCAGCCACGGCGGACGCTGGCAGGCGATTCAGGACGGAGAGGTGGAGATTGACGTCGCGATTATCGCCGCACCCACCGCCGATCCCTTCGGAAATGCAACCGGCGACCGTGGGCCGAGCGGCTGCGGACTTCTCGGATTCGCCCTCGCCGACAGCATGTACGCGAAAAAGGTGATCGTCGTAACGGACAACCTCGTTCCCTTCCCCTGTGTGCCGTGGCAGATTCAGGGACAGAACGTGGATGCTGTTGTGGTGCTGGACAAGGTCGGCGACCCGGAGAAAATCATCAGCGGCACGACGAATATCACCAAGAGCCCGGACCGGCTTCTGATCGCGGAACTGACCGCAAAATTTGTTGAGGCGGCTGGCATTTTACGGGATGGCTGGTCATTCCAGGCGGGCGCTGGCGGAACAGCTTTGGCCTTTGCGATCTACGTGCGCGACATCATGCGCAAGAAGGGGATCAAGGCTCGGTTCATTCGCGGCGGTTCGACCAAATACCTCGTGGAAATGCTGGAAGAGGGGTTGACGGACTACATCCTCGACGGGCAGACATTCGACCTCGAGGGCGTCCGCTCCATGCGGGAAAACCCCGGCCATGTGAACACCAGCCCATTTACATCCTACAACTATCACGGCAAAGGGAATTTTGCCAGCATGCTGGATGCGGTGGTGCTGGGCGCGACAGAAGTGGACCTGAATTTCAACGCCAACGTCGTCACCCACTCCGACGGAAAGCTGCTGCACGGCATTGGCGGTTGGCAGAACTGCCTCGCCAGCAAGTGCACGATCCTCCCTATCCCCTCGATGCGTGACCGGGTTCCGGTGATCGTGGACGAAGTGACGACCCTCGTCGGGCCGGGCGAGCTGATCGATGTGATCGTGACTGAGCGAGGGATTGCGATCAACCCACGCCGTACGGACCTGATCAAGGCGACGAAAAAGAGCGGGCTTCCGATCAAACCCATCGAGCAGCTCAAGGCCGAGGTGGAACGTCTCACCGGCGGCGCGCCCCGGAAACCGGTATTCGGCGACAAGGACATTGCGGTGATTAAATGGGTGGATGGAACGGTGATCGACTCGGTGAAAATGTTGGCGAAATGATATGGATTTCCCGGGACGCGATGGTCCCGGGCTACGTACTGCGAGATTGCTTCGTCCGCCTGCGGCGTCTTCGCAATGACATAAAAATCTGCTCAGTTAGCTCGTCCAACAGGGTGTACTTGTTTTCTCGTGGATCCCCCGGTCAAGCCGGGGGATGACAATGGCATACAGGCAATTCGGGACTGTCCCAAAGACGTTGGAGTTTGAAAGGGACTGTCCCTGAAATTGCCCTCGTTGAGATAGCCGGTCTTAAAGGAACTGCTTACCCCTACTACGAGATTGCTTCGTCCGCCTGCGGCGTCCTCGCAATGACACAAAACAGGTCTGACACCGGATGACAAACAAGAAACCCGACTTGACAAGCAAGTCGGGCCACCCACCGCAATGACACAAAATAGGTCTGACGCCGGAGAATTGACGAGAGACCCGGCTGGCGGAGCAGCCGGGCCACCCACCATTATATTATTGTCCGGTTTAACCGGGCAATCCAGAAACCCGGGCAGCGAAGCCCGGGATTTTCTCTGGATCAAAGTACCCCGCTGACTCACGAAAAATAACGGCTGGAAACGTTGATCCTGTTGTAATAATTTCTTGTTTTGACCTGACTTGCGAAACATTACCCCCGTTGCTTGGCATTTTTCGATTTCAAGTGTATACTATTCCGAAATAGCGAAATTGACGAACACGTCTGCTCTTTTTTTGCGGGGGATTTATGCCACGGTTTTGCCGGTTTGTCGTTCTTCTGCCTATTCTCCTCCTCATTCCGCTCACAGCCTATTCACTGATCGTGCCGGGTTCCTACACAGGTCACACATTCGACAATTCCACCCTTGTGATCGAGACTGATGCCTGTGATGTCCGTATCGCCTTTGTGCGGTCCGATATCGCGCGAATCGACCTTGTGCTTGCTGACAGCGGCACGTTCGATTCCTCACTTGCGGTGGTCACCGGGAACAGCGCGGCAATCAGCGCGAACCTGGAAACGTCTGACAGCACGTTGATGTTTTCCTCTGGCGAATTGACCATCGTCGCGACCAAAGAACCGGTACGCCTCTCTTTTTACTTCAACGGGCTGCTGCTCACCCGCGAACCGGACAACAATGGAATCACAGCCTTCTCCAATTACCGCTACGCCTCATGGGAAGTCGATCCCACCGAGAGTTTCTATGGAACCGGTGAACACAACCCCGCATTCGACCTCTCCGGCTACGAGATCGAGAATAAAAACAAACAGAACTACGGGTATTACGGCCGGATGACCGAGATGAACATCAGCGTACCTGTCCTGATGTCCTCGAGTAACTGGGGGGTGTTCATTGATAATCCCCGTTTCGGTGAGTGGGATATCAAAAGTGCTCTCTCGAACAGGATTGACTACAAGGTGACAGACGGCGAGATGAGGTACTACTTCTTCGCGGGCGATGAAATGCCCGACCTTGTGGAAGCCTATACATGGCTGACAGGCAGGCAACCGATGCCACCGCTCTGGTCGCTGGGATTCATTCAATCGAAATTCGGGTACGACAACGACTATGCTACACGGCTCGTCGCATCGGAACTCCGTGAAAACCAGATTCCCTCTGATTGTATTATCCTCGACCTCTACTGGTTCAACCAGATGGGAGATTTTGACTGGACACTGGATCGTTTTCCCGATCCCGCAGGCCTTGTCAATGATCTGCTCAGCGATGGATTCCGCACTATTTTGATTAACGAGCCCTATATCTGCGAAAGCAGTACCAACTACAGCGCCGTAACCGACCTGGTTGGCAAAACTGCAGATGGTTGGCCCTACAATCTCTACGATTTCTGGCTCAATCCTCCCGCCTACCTGCTCGACATGAGCGATCCTTCCGCGAGGGAGTGGTATATCCCGAAAGCCGTAGCACAACTCGAATATGGAATCGGCGGACTCTGGACAGACCTGGGCGAACCAGAAAACCACCCGGAGGAAATGGTCCATTACGGTGGTACACAAAACGACGTCCACAACAGTTTCAACCTGAACTGGGCCAACGCAGTTGCTGATGCGTTTGAGCATCAACGTCCTGATGAGCGCATCGTGAACCTCACCCGCTCAGGCAGTGCGGGAATCCAGCGTTACGGAGTGTTCACCTGGTCGGGTGACGTTTCCACCAATTGGGTCACTTTCGAGGGACAGCCCTGTTTCAGCCTGCAGATGGGCCTTTCCGGGCTAGCCTATCACAGTTCCGACCTCGGTGGATTCACCGGCGCAGAAGATGCCGAACTCTACACACGGTGGCTTGCCCAGGGTGCATTGAGTCCAGTGATGAGGGCGCATGGCGCGAAAACCAATACGGAGCCCTACAAATTCGGGGAAAACTACACAGCCTGGAACAGACAGATCGTGGAACTCCGCTACCGCCTCCTCCCCTATATCTATACGATGGCGCGTGAGAATTATGAGACTGGAATGCCCCTCGTTCGGCCGCTGTTTTTCGAAGACCCGGACGATCCGCGATTCCGTAATGAGGATGGCGCATATATGTTCGGCGACCGTCTCCTCGTCGCGCCTGTTACGGAAGCCTCCAGCGATGGCCGGTATGTCCCCCTCCCGAACGGATACTGGGTCGATTTCTGGTCCGATGATCTCCACGCGGGCGGAGGCAGCGCCTACGTCTCCTCCCCGCTCGGTACTATACCGTTGCTCGTGAAGGCGGGAAGCCTTCTGCCGATGGCGACAGTCCAACAGCACACAGGCGGATACCCCGTGGACACACTAATCGTCCACTCCTATCCAACAGACAACGGGATGGATGAATTTGTTCTGTACGAGGATGACGGCATTTCAAACGACTACGTGCTCGGCAGTTACACGACCCTGCCGTTGGATGCGGAGTGGACCGAAACCAGTCACACTCTCAGCATCGGTCCCCGCAGCGGCTCGTTCGATGAAATGGTGGCGGAACGGACCTTCCTCGCGGATGTCCACCGGGTTCACGCAGCGCCGAGTTCTGTCTCGCTCAACGAGTCTATCCTGACCGAAGCGAGCAGTCTGGAGACGTTGCGCTCGACAACGGAGGGGTACTACTACGACAGTGACTCGCAGAACCTCTGGGTGCAACTCTCTTCGAACATGAACCAGACCGAGACTATTTCCATCGATGGATTCGTCTCCGGGATCAGCGAGTTGGACGCAGTGCCAAACCGTTTCGATGTGTCGAAAATCTATCCCAACCCGTTTAACAGCACCGCCAAATTCTCGATCACACTCCCAGAGAGAGATTTTGTCGCCATCGAAGTGTTTGATGTGATTGGCAGGAAGGTGCGGACGCTGGCAAACAGACAGATGGAGGCTGGAACCCACGGATTCAGTTTCGAGGCATCCTCGCTTTCCAGCGGAATCTATTTCCTGAGGGTAAAAGCGGCGGGAACCTCGGTTCAGCGGAAGATGACTCTGATTAAATAGCCAGCGAAGTCGCCAGCGGAGTCGCTGGAGCCTTGAGTCGCCTCAAGGCTTTATCTGCCTGCGGCTACGAACTTGTTTTTGTGATTGCCGGGTTCGGAGAACCCGACGGGTGGCCCGGGTCTTCAGACCCGGGTTTCATAATGCACGATGATATTGCTTAGGATTCCTGCGCAATCTTCGCAATGACATAGAAACGGACCTTTCACCCCTTCGGCAGGCCCAGCATGGTGGTGACGACGCTGAAGCCGTGTGCATGAAGCTCAAAATCATCCACCCTGACCGAATCGGTCAACTCTTTCGGTAGCTGGACTCGAAGCTCATCCCCCTCGACCCTCACTTCTTCAGGGAGTTTGCGCTTGAGTGCCCAACCGAGCGGTTTGGGTTTTGCCTCAAAACGGATCACGAACTCGTTTCCCTCGACCCTGGCCTCGCTGAACATCAGGCTGGCGGAGATCAGGCTCTGGAAGGTGATGGACATGCCATCTTCCCGGAACGTCATCCCGAGTTTTGCCCTCGTCCCCCGGATCAGAAGACCTAGAAGCCAGGAGACAAACGTGGGCTTTTTAACTGCTGCGGTTTCATCCATGATCCACCTGTTCCCTGTTCAGCATAGTGTAGGTAGAGCAGGATGACAAGGCAACTGTATTTGAATAGCGGGGACGAAGGAAAAGGTTTCCGGGAAGCATCAGTATGCGGCTTTTGCGAATGTCCGTATTTCCAATTGAGCTACTGGCGCGTGCTCCTCCAACTGGGCTACAGGATAGGCCGCCATGCCGCAAGCGCGACACTTCTGCGCATCCGCCACCATTGGTGTCGCGGATTCTACCACATAGTCCAGTTCACACCAACTGCATTTGTATCGTAGAAAATGATGAGTTGTCGTTTCCACTACCGTGCCTCGAAAAATATCCTAAAAAGAATAAATGATCTGGCGCACCTCATTTTTGTGATTCAGCTCACACGAGTTTCAGATTAGAGAACGGTTTGGAGCAGCCATGTTTCTACTCAGGCATCACCTTCAGGCGAATTTTCAGGAATAATCCCCGACTCAGCCTCCTGCCCGCCCGTTTCTCCGTACTTCTTCTTCAGATCGGCGAGCAGACGCAACGCCTCCAGAGGGGTCATGTTATCCAAGTCCGCCTTCTCAAGCTCGTCTCGGACGGCACGCTCCTCCACGGTAAAGAGGGATATTTGCAGGGGATCACGCTCGGGTGGCGGCACGGTTGCCGCACCAGATCCACTCGCCAGCCTAGGCAGATGATCCTCTGTAAACTCATTAGCCTCAAGTGTTTCCAGAACTTGGCGCGCTCGCTCGATCACCTTTCGCGGAACTCCAGCCAGCCGTGCGACCTGAATGCCGTAGCTGGCGCCGCTACGTCCGGGATTGACTTTGCGCAGGAAAACGATCCGCTCACCCCACTCTTTGACCTCGACGTGGAGGTTGAAGACACGTTTGAGCACCGATTCCAGTTCTGTTAGTTCGTGGTAGTGGGTGGCGAACAGGGTTTTGGGTTCCAATCCGCCGGGGAAGTCGTGCAGATACTCCACGATCGCCCAAGCCAGGGAAAGGCCGTCAAAGGTTGATGTGCCGCGCCCGATTTCGTCGAGCAAAACGAGGCTCCGCCCTGTGGCGTTGTTGAGGATGTTCGCCGCCTCGTGCATTTCCACGAGGAAAGTGGATTCGCCCGCCGCGATGTTGTCGCTCGCCCCTACGCGGGTGAAGATTCGATCAGTGAGCGGGATTTCCGCCTGCTCCGCAGGAACATACATGCCCACGTGTGCCATCAGGACGATCAATCCCACCTGACGCAGGTAAGTGGACTTGCCACCCATGTTAGGACCCGTGACAAGGGCGATTTGAAGGCCATCACCACCGATCTCAAGGTCGTTCGCAACAAAGGACTCGCCGGGCGGCAACAGGTTCTCAATCACAGGGTGGCGACTGCGAACGAGGCGGAGACGCGTCCCTTTCGTGACCGTGGGGCGCAGATATTTTCTCTGAATGGCGATTTCCGCCGCCGACGCGAGAGTGTCTAGATCCGCAAGACGCCGGGCATTGGTCTGAATCGCCTCCGCACGTGCCGCTACAAGGAGCCTCACCTCATCGAAGAGATCGCGTTCGAGCTGCTGCGATTCCTCCTCCGCACTGATAATCTTCTCCTCCCACTCTTTAAGGTCGGGAGTGATGTACCGTTCGGCATTGACGAGGGTCTGCTTGCGGATATAGTGCTCGGGGACTTTTGCCGACTGCGCTTTCGTCACCTCGATGTAGTACCCGAAGACTTTATTGTAGCCGATATTCAGGCTGGGAATCCCCGTCGCCTCACGCTCCTCCATTTGCCGTGAGAGGATGTGCTTTTTGCCGCCGTGAGCGATCTCACGAAGTTCATCCAACCTCTCGTTGAACCCCTTGCGGATCACGTTACCGTTCGTCAGAGTCGCTGGGGCCTCGTCCACAATAGCCTTGTCAAGAAACTCCACAAGCTCGTCAAGCGGGTCCAGGTTCTGAACGTTCTGCTTCAGAATGTCGGTTTCGGCATCCTGCAGGTGGCGGATGATTCCGGGCAACTGTTTGAGGGTCTCCCGAAGCGCCACAGCATCGCGCGGAGTACCCCGGCCAGTCGCAAGCCGTGCAGTCAGACGCTCGAGATCACCGAGACTTCTCAGACGGTCGCGAAGGCCCTTGCGGAGGTTGGCGTTTTTAAAGAAGGTCTCCACCCCATCCAGCCTGCGGTCAATCTCATCGACATCCTGAAGCGGGCGGAGTAGTTGGGTACGGAGCAGCCGTTTTCCGAAGGGCGTGACCGTCCGGTCGAGATGAGCGATTAGCGTTGTGTTCGCCTCCGCTCCCCAGGCCGGTTCCAGGATCTCTAGGTTTCTTCGTGTTGAGGCATCGAGCAGAAGATGCCCCTCTACAGCCAAACGAGTGAGCCCCTTGATGTGGTCCGGATCGGTCCTCAGGTTCTCGCGGATATAATGGAGCGCGGCTCCCGCGGCACGAATTGCCAGCGAATCTTCATCTATGCCAAACCCTTTCAGGGATTGGACTTTGAAGTGGGATTGAAGAGTGTCACGGGCGAAACTCTCCTCGAATATCCAGCTCGGCAGCGGGCTGAGCATGGCGGATTTCGGGCTGTACTCCGCCATCTCCTTCCGCACATCCTCGTCTACGATTACCTCACTCGGGTGGAGCAGGTCGAGGCGGTCGATCACTTCGGTGGGTGTCATCGTGGCAACGGCAAATTCACCTGTGGTGACATCACAGAGCGCGAGCCCGATCTCACCATCTTCAGCGATGAGCGCCGCAAGGAACTGATTGGTCTCGGTGGAAAGCGCCTCTTCGGAAAGGTTGGTGCCGGCGGTGACAATGCGGACGATGTCTCGTTTGACGATCCCCTGGGCAAATTTTGGGTCTTCCATTTGCTCGACGACAACCACCCGCTTGCCCGCACGGGTCATCCTGTTGAGATAGTTCTCGAGTTGATGGTGGGGAAATCCCGCGAGAGGTATGGAGGCGGACTTGCCTTTGCCATACGAACGTTTGGTCAGAGTGATGCCGAGGACTTCATGCGCCGTGATTGCATCCTCGTGAAACATCTCAAAGAAGTCACCCATGCGGAAGAAGATCACCTCTTCCGGGTATTGCTTCTTGATCGCATGATATTGTTGCATCATCGGGGTCGACATGGACCACCGCTCCCGCATCCGTTTTGAAGTAAAACGCCCTTTCTCCGGGCGGAGAGTGAATATAGAACGATTCTCCCCCTTTTTACCTCACGCAAAGGCTCGTCCGGGGGAATACCGAGCGTCAATTTCTTTGGAGAGACGAACCTGCACTTTTGAGGAAAACCCCTGTACATTCCGTAATAACTATCCTTGACAAGGTCATACGCCAGCGGTATTTTCCTAAGGCTTTGTGCAAAGACGCACAAAGTGTTGCGGTTCCGGTCCACGTGATCAGCAACAAACTTGTGCCAGTGAAGGAAGCATAATACGTGTTAACATTATTGCGACATTCACCAATTCCCCTGGACCCTTCGTCCACCCTGATTCACCGCCACCATCCTTCACTACCCCACACCACTTCGACAACAAAAAGTACATTTCAGAAGATATTGCGTATAACGAACCTGGAGGATTTCCATGCCTAAGTTGTATGCGAAACTGGAGGAGCTTATTCCGAAATGGCGTGCAGAACGCGCCAAGATCCTCAAGGAATACGGTTCCGTCAAGATCTCCGATGTGACTGTTGCCCAAGCCTACGGTGGTATGCGTGGCGTCAAGGGAATGATCTGCGAAACCTCCCTTGTCGAACCAGACAAGGGCCTGATCATCCAAGGTTACCCGCTGCTGGACATCAAGGACATGTGGCCAGAGGAGACTTTCTACCTGCTGCTCACCGGCGAAAAACCGGATGCCGCAACCAAACGCGACATGATTAAAGAGATCAACAAGCGCGCGAAAGTTCCCGGGTATGTCTGGAAGGTTCTCGAGGCGATGCCAAAGAATTCGCACCCAATGACCATGCTCGACACCGCCCTGCTGGCGATGGAGCGCGAGAGCGAATTCCGCAAAGCCTACGAAAAAGGCATGAAGAAGGATGAGTACTGGAAACCGATGCTCGAAGATTCACTGCGTATTATCGCAGTACTGCCGATCATCGCCGCCGGTATCTACCGCATGCGCTTCAACAAGGGACGCCGTATCGCATGGAAAGAGGGCAAGGACCTCGGCTGGAACTACGCCAACATGTTGGGCATCAAAGACCAAGATGGCTCGTTCGCCAAACTTATGCGCCTCTACCTCCACTTCCACAGCGATCACGAAGGTGGTAACGTCAGCGCCAACACCTGCCACACTGTCGGCAGCGCGCTCTCGAACGGTTATTACGCGGTCAGCGCCGGCCTGAATGGTCTCGCCGGTCCTCTGCACGGCCTCGCAAACCAAGAGTGCCTCGGCTGGATCATCGAACTGAACAAGAAATTCCGCGGATCGCCGTCCGAAGAACAGATCCGCGAATTCGCGTTCAACACACTCCGCAGTGGTCAGGTTATCCCGGGTTACGGCCACGCCGTTCTCCGTGTCACCGACCCGCGATTCACCGGATTCCACGGATTCGGTGAGAAACACTTCCCGGAAGACCCGGTATTCAAAACCGTCTCCCGCGTCTTCAAGGTGGTGCCAAAGGTCCTCGAAGAGTACTCGGCGGAGCGTGTGAAAGCCGGCAAGGGCCCAATCGCCAACTTCTGGCCGAACGTGGATGCAGGCAGCGGCGCGCTCCTCTACCACTACGGCCTGAAGGAGTTCTCCTACTATACGGTGCTGTTCAGTGTCAGCCGTGCGATGGGCATGCTCTCGCAGCTGATCTGGAACCGTGCAGTTGGAACCGCGATCACCCGTCCGAAATCGGTCGGCTCGAAATTCGTGAAAAAGGTCGGCAAAGAGGCAACTGGTGGGGCGAAGAAGAAAGCTTCCGCCAAGAAATAATAATCGTTGATTCCCCGGAGCAAAGTGGTTCCGGGCTTCCAAGATTACTCAGGTCGGTGCCGAGTTTTGGCATCGACCTTTTCTTGTGGGAATATGACGGCCGTGCTACCTTGGGTTTTCGGGACGGATTCCACAGGAAACCATTTTGAAAGCACTGCTGAAAAGAATTGCCCCTCGCTGGTTCAGGCGGCTGTACAACCGTCTGATCTCGCGCGCTTTGATTCGGCGTAAACTGGGTTCATGGTTCGACATCGATTGGAACCGGACGGCAAAAGAGCGAAGCACGAGTGAATGGACAGCCGTTTACGACCGCAGCTGGGAGAACTGGGCTGGACAAGATCTTGGCGCTCGGGATGTGGAACGGCTTCGGGCGGAGATTAGTGAATGCGATTCTCTGCTGGATGCCGGGTGTGGGGATGGTTTCCTGCTCGAAAACCTGCGTGATCTTGCTGACGTGGTTCTCGGTGTGGATTTGAGCAGGAAAGGGCTTCTACTCGCGCGAAAACGGCTTGGACCCACCCCTCTCCTCGTCCAATCCCTACTCGAGTCGCTTCCCTTCACCGACAACTCCATCGACACTGTAATCTCAACCCACACTCTCGAACATGTGAAAGAACTGGATGCGGCCATCGCAGAACTGATCCGCGTCGCGAGAAAGAAACTGGTGATCCTTGTTCCCTGCCAGGATGAGGTTCTCTACTCCGAAGACTACCACCTTCACTACTTCCCGCGTCCTGAAGACCTCTTGAAACGGGTCGGTCTGCCACAAGCGGTCTGCAAACGGCACACCGTCGAGCCGGGCGAATGCGCCTATGAGGGTGATGTGCTGGTTCTGACTGCAGAGTTTTAGCTCCGTATGCCGGTTTCGGAGACCCCGGCTTACAATCTGATCCCCAACCTGATTCCCGGGACACGGTGGTCCCGGGCTACCCAGCGAAGTCGCTGGAGCCTTGTGTCACGCCAAAGCGTTACGACGCGCGACGAAGCATCTGCAGCCAAAAGTGACAGTTTCCCTTTGAAGTCTTGTCTCAAAGGTAACTGTCACTTTTGAGCGTTGGGAGGTGATTCCTTCCGGGCTCGGGCAAGCTAACGAGGCCACGCAAGCCGGGATATTTGCTGTCGTCACATCATTAGGAAACCCGGGACTTAAGTCCCGGGCCACCCAGCCGGGCTACAATTCTTGTCATTGCCCGGCTTGACCGGGCAATCCAGAAACCCAACTCTAAACCACAGCCCCAAAGAGGTAGGCTCACATATCCGAAGGATGTGCAACGGTCGGGCCACCCAGCCGGTCTACTCTCTGATTCCCGGGACACAGTGGTCCCGGGCTACCCAGCTGTCGTCACATCATTAGGAAACCCGGGACTTAAGTCCCGGGCCACCCAGCCGGGCTACAATTCTTGTCATTGCCCGGCTTGACCGGGCAATCCAGAAATCCAACTCTAAACCACAGCCCCAAAGAGGTAGGCTCACATATCCGAAGGATGTGCAACGGTCGGGCCACCCAGCCGGTCTACTCTCTGATTCCCGGGACGCGGTGGTCCCGGGCTACCCAGATCAACCTGTATCATTATGTATATAAACCACTTACAACAAACAACAAAAAGAGGGACGGGTCCTGGGAGGGGACCCTTCCCTCATCAACACGGCCCGATCACTCGGTCAGGAGGTACCGCACTAGCCGGGCCGTTCGCATGGTCCGTTCAACTACCTGCCTGTTCGATTCCTCCGAAGGAAGGCGGGTAGATCCCGGTCGTTCATACCCTTCAAATCAACGTAGCTATCCATGATTTCGTTCAGCTCCGCATCCACCTCAACAAGATCCTCCTTGCGAAGCTCGGACGAACCATTACCGTTCGCATGGCCATTGCCATTAGCGTGGCCGTTCCCGTTGGCGTGCCCATTCCCGTTGGCCTTGCCATTGCCGTTTCCGTTACCATTCGCACCGCTCATGGCACTACGAACCGAAGTAACACGGGTGGAGGGACGATCGGATTCGTGCGTACGGAACTGCACGTTCTCCTCCGGTACACGCATGGGAGCCTGATCCTCGTCCACGTTGAATCCGGTGGCGATCACAGTGACCATCACCTTGTCCCCGAGCGATTCATCGGTCACGAAACCGAAGATCACTTCGGAGTCGTTTCCAGCCTGCTCGGTGATATGGGTAACCGCACTCTGCAGCTCGAGCATTCCGACGTTGGGGCCTGCGGTGATGTTGATCAGCAGTCCCTGTGCACCCTCGATGGAGAGATTGTCGAGCAGCGGGCTGGAAATGGCGCCATCCGCCGCCTGGATCGCACGATCCTCACCCTCACCCATGCCGATGCCCATTAACGCATCGCCACCGTTACGCATCACGGATTTGACATCCGCGAAGTCAACGTTGACATAGCCTTCGGTGTTGATGATGTCGCTGATTCCTTTTGTCGCCTGGAAGAGGACATTGTCCGCCATCCTGAAGCTGTCGAGCAGGGTCGTGGTCTTATCGGCGATCTTGATCAATTTGTCGTTCGGGATCACGATCAGCGTGTCGACAGCCAGTTTCATCTCAGCCGATCCCTCAATCGCGCGGAGGGCCCTGCGCTTGCCCTCGAAGGTGAACGGCTTGGTGACGATGCCGACGGTCAGGATGCCCATGTCGCGGGCTACCTGAGCGATGATCGGTGCGGCGCCTGTGCCGGTTCCACCACCCATACCACCGGTGATGAACACCATGTCCGTATCCTCGAGAAGGTTTTTGATCGACTGCACATCCTCTTCCGCAGACTTGCGGCCAACCTCAGGATCACCACCAGCTCCCAGCCCACGGGTTAGCTCACGGCCGATCTGGATCTTGCGCTGTGCACTGCTCTTGTCGAGCGCCTGCATGTCCGTGTTCACCGCAACGAATTCCACGCCGGCGAGGTTGCTCTTGATCATATTCTCGACAGCATTCGAGCCCGCACCACCGACGCCGATGACCTTCAAACGCGCTCTCTGCTCATCCTGGAAGCCGAAGCGCAGCGTTTTCTCATCTTTTTTCTGACTCATCTTCGATTCCTCCTTCTCAATCGTCTCCTTCTTTTCCACCGGCCCGGGTTCTTCCGGAAGCTCTTCCGGTCCCAGATCGGGGGGAGTAAGACGATCGCTGGGTGCATCGCTTCGGCGTGCACTGGACTTCGACCCGCTGCTACGGAGATCACTGAAATCGATCACCCCGGAATCACCGAAATCAACGGGTGCACTGATAACCTCTTCCTCTTGCATCGTCGCCTCGACGAGTAGGGTGTACTCCTCGGGCGTTTCCGGATGCACGTCGGGCACTCCTGTTTCCGCATACAAGCGAAATTCAGGCGTTGTCACCTCTGTGGAGGGCTGGGTGTTTTCAAGTTCAGGAGTCTCATCCTTAGGTGGACCGGACTCCATGATCTCCCGGACACTCATCGGGCGCTTCGGCGATTCCTCCCGATCGCCGAGCCCGTCCGGTCCTAGAAAAATTCGTCGAACCATGCTTTCATCCTCCTGCTTATCTTTGAGAAAACTTTTGACTCATCCCCTCGCAGTACATCGAGCTGATCCCCTGCACTCATGCCGTAAAGCACAAGGCCAACACCGGTTGAATAGATCGGATTACGGGCAGATTCCATCAAACCGCCCAATCCGGTGGGATATCCAACCTTTACGGGGATCTCGAAAATCGATTCCGCGAGTTCAGCCGATCCTTCTATCTGTGAGGCGCCACCAGTCAGGACAATGCCACTCGTCAGCATGTCCCAGGCACCGGCTTTTCTTATCTCAGCCATCGTCAGCTCGAAGATTTCCTCCATCCTCGGCTGAATGATGTCGGCGATCAACCGCCTCGAAACCCTGCGCGCAGGCCTTCCGCCAACACCCGGAATCTCGACTTCGCTACCGTTATCGAGGGTCGGGATGTGGCAGTGGCCATGCTCCATCTTGATTCGTTCCGCGTGCTCGAAAGGAGTGCGAAGACCCAGACCGAGGTCCTTCGTGACATTCTCGCCACCAAGGCCAATCACCGATGTCTGCCTGATCGCGCCTTCGTGGAAAATCGCGATGTCAGTCGTACCGCCACCGATGTCCACCAGGCCAACGCCCAGCTCTTTTTCATCCTGCGACAGCACAGCGTAACTGCTGGCAAGAGGTTCCAGAACGAGGTCGCGCACCTCCATGCCCGCACGTTCCACGCAGCGATAGATGTTCTGAGCGCTGGCAACGGCCCCGGTAATGATGTGGACATCCGCCTCGAGACGGACACCCGCCATGCCGATGGGTTCCTTGATGTGCTTCTGATCATCCACCGCGAATTCCTGCGGGAGAACGTGAAGAACTTCCCGGTCCATTGGGAGATTCACCGCCTTCGCGGCTTCAACGACTCGTTCGACATCCTTCTCGGTGATCTCACCCGTGCGGTCACGGGATGAAGAACGGCTGATGGCGATGACGCCTTTGCTGTTGATGGAACGGATGTGGTCTCCCGCGATGCCGGCAATCACACCGGTCACCTGAACACCAGCCATCCGTTCCGCCTCTTCAACGGAACGCTTAATTGCCTCAACAGTCTTGTCGATATTGATCACCACACCACGCTGCATTCCCTGTGCAGCGCAGAGGCCCACCCCAACAACGTTCGGTGAGCCAGTATCATCCAACTCAGCGATGATGGTGGTCACCTTTGTCGTGCCGAGGTCAAGCCCAACGATCATATCCCTTGACGCCATAGCGCCGTCCTCCTGAAAACCGCTTGCGCGGTGTTATGAACCGTGTTTGACGATCAGGAAATCGGGAAACCTCAGATCGAGCATCCTGTTCGACCGATTTTCAATTCCCTGTTCATCGAGGTAAGCGTTGAGTGTCGACACTTGAGCGCCCAGCGAATATTTGCCGGGACGAACGCGCCACCCATTGATCCCACTCACCCAATCCACTCCCCCACTGCTTACATGCACTTCGCTCAACCACACCTGCACCCGGGGTTCACGACCCGCAATTCGAATCCAGGCCAGAGCATCCACGAGCTCAGGAGTAGAAATTGTATCCCCCACCCCAAGGCTCCATGTCGCGCCTGTGATAACCGGAACATCCAGCGGCCAACCCGGAACGGGTTCGGACAAAGCCACACCCTGAACGTCGAGTCCAAGCAGGCCGTTTGTAGTAGTGATCAACGCCAACTCGCGCCGCTCATGGATTCTGATTTCCAGCGTACCGGGAAGCTGACGGATGATTTCAACATGACTTAGTCGGGGATGACGACTCATTTTATCCGCCATGCCAACGAGGTCGAGGTCGTACATCGGGAGTCCGTAGACTTCCCCGATCAGCGCCATCAACGTGTCCTGCCGAACACTTAAAGCTCCATTAAACCGCACTTCCCGTACGACAAAGAGCGAATTAACCTTTTCGTTGGTCCAAGCTCGAACGGACTCGAGGACGCTGGCGAAACCCGAACGGGACGTAGAATCAATCGCAACTGAATCAGCATCCACAGCCCCAACGGGAGTCTGGGTCGCTGTATCGGTATTGATCGATAACCTCAACGCGAGAGTGTCGGAAACAACAGCCTTAACGCTGTCCACAGGTACGGCCTCGCTGTAGGGAAGCGTGAAGAACTTTCCAACGCCGAGGTTTATCCAGAGAACTTTCACGATCAGTGCGATCATCAGAACAGCGAGAATCTTCCGGCCAATTTTTCTCCGCCGGACAGGCTGACCACTCCTCGACCCTCCGCGAGATTTCGTCGCGGGGAGTTGACGAGTCATCCCACCCTTCCTCTTCTTGATGACCTTACGCGTTGCCATTACCATCCTCGGTAAACCCGACAAACTTCACTTCCCGTTCCAACTCGACACCGAATCTCTCGCGCACGGCTGACGCGACCATCTCCATCAACTCGCGGACCTCTTTCGCGCTGGCACCACCCCGGTTGAGAATGAATCCAGCGTGCTTCTCGCTCACTTGGGCCCGGCCATGCTTGCGTCCCTTGAAACCCACTTCCTCGATCAGCGCACCGGCGTAATACCCTTTTGGGCGCTTGAAAACGCTTCCGCAGGAGGGATATTCGAGCGGCTGTTTTTCAGCACGAAGCTCGAGAATGTCCTGCACCCTGTTCGAAAGGATGTCACCCACCTCAGGAGTGAACTCGAAACGCGCGGATGTTATCACCATCGTCTGCAGTTCCGGAGCGGAACGGTACCCGAACTGGATATCCTTCTTGTTGATCGAGCAGGGCTTGCCATCCTTTGTAAATCCACGAACCTCGCGAATAGCACCCTCTATTTCCTGCCCGAAGGCTCCCGCGTTCATCCTTAGCGCACCGCCTACACTTCCGGGAATACCCGCCATCAGCTCCATTCCGCCGAGGTTGTGCTGCACCGCCTCACGGATAAAATCGAGAAGCAGCGTTCCAGCGAGGACAAAAGCGTTATTCCCCTCAAACGTCCACCCAGCGAGCTTCTTCCCCATGTGAAGAACGACACCATCCCATCCTTCGTCCGAGATGAGAACGTTGCTCCCGCCGCCGAGGATAAAGAGCTTTTCGTGCGAATCGTGAACCAGTTCCAGCACTCTGCCGACAGCGATTTCATTGGAGGGTTCGACCCAGATTGCCGCAGGACCGCCGATCCGATAGGAGGTGTGAGGTGCAATCACATGGGAAGGCATAATCTCCACTCCATCGATCTCACCCAGCCTCTTGATCAGGTCTTTACGGTCCATCATTTCCCTCCCCGGAGCAGCTCAAGAAGCTCGTTTGAGGTCTTGTAGATGTCGCCAGCCCCGAGCGTAATCACGAGTTCATCGCCATCCAGGGTGTCCGCAATCGCCTTTGCGAGATCCTCACGCTTCTGGATGTAGTGAACCGACTTATGGCCAAATTCCTTTGCGGCTTTGACAATGTTTTCCGCAGTAACTCCAACGATTGATTCTTCACGCGCCGGGTAGATATCCGTTATAAAGACAGCATCCGCCTCGAGAAGCTCCTGGGCGAACTGCTTGCCAAATTTCCGTGTTCGGCTGAATAGGTGTGGCTGGAAGACAGCAACGATTTTCCTGTCATGTGCGGATCGCGCCGCCGCAAGAGTCGCCTTCACTTCCGTCGGGTGGTGCGCGTAATCATCTACTACCATCACACCCTTCTCTTCGCCGCGAACCTCAAACCTGCGCCGGACGCCGGAGAATTTTTTCAACGCATCGGCAATGACCGCGAAGGGAACCTCGAATTCGCGGGCAACAACCACTGCTGCGAGTGCATTACGCAGGTTGTGTGCTCCAGCGATCGGAAGTTCGAGTCTGCCCCACTCCTCATCTCCACAGACGACGGTACAGGAAACCGTAGCGCCCAATTCGACATCCACTGCGCGAACGTCAGCCTGCGGACCGAGCCCGTAGGTGATCAGTGGGCGTTCGATTAACGGCAACAGATTCGCCACGCCCGGATCATCGATGCAGGCGATCACTGTGCCGTAGAAGGGAACTGAATTAGCGTAGTGGACGAAGGCCTTATTCAGTTCCTCAAGGGTTCCATAGGTGTCGAGGTGCTCGGCCTCAACGTTGGTCACCACAGCGATGGTCGGTGTCAACTTGAGGAAGCTGCGGTCAAACTCGTCCGCCTCCGCCACCAGAAGCTCACCCTCGCCCAACCTTGCGTTTGTCCCAAGACCGCGGACAACGCCACCGACAATCACCGTAGGATCAAGACCCGCCTCGGTAAGCACCGTGCCAACCATCGAGGTGGTTGTCGTTTTGCCATGCGTTCCGGCGATGCCCACGCCCCGTTTCAGGCGCATCAACTCCGCCAGCATTTCCGCGCGACGAATCACCGGGATTCCACGTTTCTGTGCTTCGAGAAGCTCGGGGTTGTCCTTGACGACAGCGCTAGAATAGACCACCGCCTGAACTCCCTGATCAACGTTGCCGGCATCATGCCCGACTTTGACCTGAATACCGATCTCGACGAGATGCTCAGTAACAGGCGACGAGTTGAGGTCCGAACCGGTCACAGAAAATCCCTGGCGAACGAGAATTTCAGCCAACCCGCTCATACCGATTCCGCCGATTCCGACGAAATGGATGTTTCCGATTTTGCGGCGAAGGTGATTCATCTGCCCCTCCCCTGCACAGTTCGAATAGGATGATCCTGTTGGTACCGGGAAACGTTGAGGACGATTCCCAGCGCGGCGAGCGTGACCATCAGGGAGGTGCCGCCGTAACTGATTAGTGGAAGTGGAAGTCCCGTCGAGGGCAGCAAACCAACCGCAATTCCCATATTCACAAGCGCATAGAGCCCAACCGAGAAGGTGATGCCAGCCGCCAGATAACTACCGAACGGGTCCTGGCAACGTGCCGCCACCCGGAATCCGCGAAGGATCAGGACGAGGAAGAGGACGAGAACGCCGATTGTGCCGAACAATCCCCACTCCTCCCCAACGATGGAGTAGATGAAGTCGGTATGAGCATCCGGCAGGAAGAAGAGCTTCTGCCTGCTACCTCCGAGACCAACACCAAAGAGACCACCTCGGCCGAGGCCAATCCATGACTGAAGGATCTGGTAACCGGCGTTTTCCGGGTCCTTGTAGGGGGCGAAGAAAGAAAGAATCCGGGCACGCTTGTAATCGGACATCCAAACGGCCAGGAATCCGATCAACGAGAGCGGTGCGAAAACCATGATTAAATGCGTAAGCTTGACGCCCGCGATAAAGAGCAGCATCAGGCAGGTGACGACCAGCAGCGCAGCCGTGGAGAAGTCCGGCTGGAGCAGAATCAGCAGCGCAAGCATTCCCACGACAGCCAGCGGAATTCCGAGTCCGATCTCGATCCGCTCCATCAACCTTCCTTTACGATGCGCCCAAGCGGCAATAAAGATGACCGCAGCGTAACGAGCGATCTCAGAGGGTTGGAATCGCACCGGACCCAAGTCCAGCCAGCGAGTTGCACCCTTGCTGGTTACTGCGAAACTGCTCGCGAAGAGCATCGCCAACAACAGGAAGGAGACAATCACCGCCGGATACGCCGCACGGTTCCAAAACCTGTAAGGGATGTGCGCTGTGACGAGCAGGGCGAGGAAACCGAGGATGCCGCGCGACAACTGATTCAGGAACATCGTGTGCGGGCTTCCGTAGAGCCCCATGCTCCGTTCGCTGCCGGCGGAATAGACCGTAATGACCCCAATCACCGAAATAACGATGATCACGATCAGCAGTACACGGTCCACACCCTGGTTCTGGCGCGCTGGTTTGTAGCCAGTTGCGTTCATCGCCGCACCACCTCGTTAACAAGAGCCCTGAACTTCTCCCCCCGGTCCTCAAAATCCTTGAACTGGTCGAAGCTCGCGCATCCGGGAGAAAGGAGAACCGTTACCCCGATTCCCGCTTCCGCCGCAGCATAATCGACAGCCATTTCCAACGTTTCGCAGTTCACGACTTCCGTGACATCACCCAACTCGGCGGCCAACCGCTCCGCTCCTTCGCCGATAGTCAGCAAACGTTCAACTTTCGCCTCAACCAGCGAATGGATTGGTTCGTAGGGCGCCCCTTTATCCTGACCGCCAGCGATCAACCAGACCTTGTTTTCCACAGCCTCAAGTGCAACACGGACGCTGTCGACATTGGTCGCTTTGCTATCATTGATCCATACGCGGCCGTTCTGTCCCACCTTCTCCAACCTGTGCGGCACACCTCGGAAACTTTTCAGACCCGCCGCGATCTCGCCGGTTTCAAGTTGAAGAACCCTGCAAGCCGCAGCCGCACAGAGGGCGTTAGCGACGTTGTGCATTCCAGGAAGCGCCATCTCAGTTGCGTCAACCAGCTTCTCCCGGCGACCATTCATCTGCAACCAAAGCGCACCATCCTCAAACCCGGCTCCACCTGCGGGACAACGATCAAGACCGACATGAACCTTGTTCGGGCGAATTGACGTAGAAATACTCCCGATCAACGGATCGCCATCGGGCATGACCGCCCAATCGTTCACATCCTGGTTCTTCCAGATGTTCGCCTTCGCCTTTGCGTACCCCTCCAAATCGCCGTGACGGGCGAGGTGATCAGGCGTGATGTTCGTCAGGACACTCACATGAGGCCGGAAAGTGAGAATCGTCTCCAACTGATAAGAGGAGACCTCGATCACGGCGTGTGTCGTCTTGGGTTTTTCCAAAACCAGAGTGCTGAATGGATAACCGACGTTTCCGCAGGCGACAGCATCGACTCCCGCCTGGCGAAGCAGATGCTCGATCCAGAGGGTTGTTGTCGTCTTCCCGTTGCTGCCCGTAACTGCTATTATGGTACCGAGATACATCCAACTCGCCAGCTCGATCTCGCTGACAATTGGCCGGCCTTTTTCTTTCAAGTGACGAACCACCGGCAGATCGATTCTCATTCCCGGACTGATCACCGCGAAATCGGGATCAGGGAAACCCGCCAGAGAATGCCCGCCCACTTCGTACCGAATACCCAGCGACTCCAACTCCGCGACCGCATCAGCGACATCGTCAGCAGTCCGTGCTTCGCTCACAAAAACATCCGCCCCTGCTGACTTGAGCAACCGGACAGCAGCCATACCGCTACGACCCATACCGAGAACGAGTACGGGCTTATCATGCAGTTCTTCTACGGAGTGGAGTGCGTTCATCAGTTAAGCCTTTCAGTCCCACGCATCGCCAACAAATCCCGAACCACCCTATCCAAACCGGTCAACCGGGAACCTTTGACAACAATCCCGGCGTGCCGTGACAAATCCTCATCCAGCCGCTTCGCGAGAAGCTCCACCTCTTCCAGAGCGACACGAACAACGCCACGATGACCGGCAGCTTCCGCCTCATCCGCAGCCCTGGACATACGGTGCCCGACGAAGTAGATCCTGTCGATGTATTCGAGCGACTCGATCGCGCCAACCTTTCTGTGTTCTTCCTCTTCGAAGACACCCAGCTCAAGGATGTCGCCCAGCACAGCGATTCTCCGCCCCGGCCTGCAAGCGAGGGTCGATAGAACCGACTTGATGGATGCGACGTTGGCGTTGTAGCTGTCATCCAGAAGCTGAATGCCATCGCCGAGGTCATAGATTCGACCACGGCCTTCAACAGGCTTCACCTGCCCGAGTGCACGGAACGCCTCCTCGATCTCAGCTCCCAACTCAACCGCACCCGCGTAAGCCGCAAGCGCTGCCTGAGCCCAATGGGTTCCCGGCAATTGGAGCATCATCCTCATACCCTCCACTTCGATCGTCGCACGCGACCAGGCATCCTTCTCAACTATTTTTCCCTGGTAGACCGACGAGGTCCAGAAATCCGGCACTTCCGAGAGCGTGTAGCCAACCTTGCGCTTCACCTTCCCGGCATTATCAACAACCTGCGGATCATCAAGGTTGACAATCGCAAGACCATCATTTTCTGCGAGCGAATCGAACAATTCGCCCTTCGCCTGCTTCAGTTTGTCAAAACCACCGAACTCACCGACATGAGCATCACCGATGTTTGTGATGAGTCCGAATTCGGGATGCGCCAACTCACAGAGGAACTGAATCTCCCCCACATGGTTCGCGCCCATCTCGAGGACGACAAAATTCTCATCACCTTCGAGATTCAAGATTGTCAATGGCAAACCGATATGATTATTGTAGTTACCTTCACTCGACGCCGTTTTACCAGCCGTTGACAATGCTGCTGAAAGCAGTTCCCGAGTCGTCGTTTTTCCATTGCTGCCTGTCAATCCAAACACATACCCGCCAACACTGCGGCGTACTTCGCGGGCCAGATCCTGAAGACCAGCGAGTGTATCCTTCATCACCAGATGGGTTTTACCCACCAGATCCGCTTCATTTTTCTGCGCCCATTCCTTCTCAACGGCGATCACCGAGGCACCCGACTCCAACGCCTTGAAAGCAAAATCCTGACCATGCCCACTCGAGCCGGGAAGCGCCCAGAACAGCTCACCCTTTTTCACCTTGCGAGAATCGATCACCACCTTTGGCAACCACTCATCCCATTCGCCTCGAAGCTCTAGCCCTGCGCGCTCGAGAATGCTTTCGCTGATCAGCACGCGACCTCCGCACGCAGGTTCAAAACCTCTTCACGATCATCGAAATGGTGCTGAATGCCGTTGATTTCCTGATAAGTCTCGTGCCCCTTGCCAGCGATGAGGATGATGTCGCCTTCCAGCGCAACCTCCAGCGCTCTCTCGATAGCACGGCGACGGTCAACAATTGTCATCACCTGCCCGCTCGTGGTCCCGGCGCTGACCTCCTTGACAATCATCGCGGGATCCTCGCTACGCGGGTTGTCGCTGGTAATGATCAGCAGATCCGAATAGGTTTCGGCTGTGGCGCCCATGATCGGACGCTTGGTCTTATCACGATTTCCACCGGCACCGACAACCACGATCAGCTTGCCCTCGGTCATGGGACGCAACGCCTGCAACGCCCTGCTCAGCGCATCCGGCGTGTGGGCGTAATCGACAACAGCAGTCACCCCACCCTCAAGGGTCAACCTCTCCATCCGTCCGCGGATCTGCGGCGATTCGGCGACACCCTTTTGCACGATCTCGGCATCGAGTCCCATCGCCAACGCCGTAGCAACCGTCCCGAGCACGTTCTCCGCGTTAAATGTCCCGACAAAGGGAGCGGTGACTTCGAACTCAGCTTTTCCGTAGACCACCCCGATTACAAGACCCTCACGATCTGCGCGCTTGATCGTGCCACGGACATCCGCATCACGGTCAAAGGCGTAGGAAACTGTTTTTGCCTTAATCCCCTCGACCATTTTCAGGCCGTACTCGTCATCCACGTTAGAAACAGCGGGTGACCCTTCAGGGATGGATTCGAAAAACAGTTTCTTTGCCGCGAAGTAATTCTCCATCGATCCATGCAGATCGAGGTGATCCTGAGTGAGATTTGTGAAGAGGCCGGCGACCCAGCGGAATCCCTCAACCCGTTTCAACGGGAGGGCGATGCTGGTAACCTCCATCACCACATCCGTCGCACCAGCCTTCTCCATCTCGGCGATCATGGCCAGGAGATCAGGGGCCTCCGGCGTTGTCCTCGCCAGCGGCTCGCTGCGCCCCTCGAACTCCCACCCCACCGTGCCAATCCTGCCAACACGGCGGCCAGCGGCTTTCAGAACGCTCTGAAGGATGTGCGTAATTGTTGTTTTTCCATTGGTTCCAGTGACACCGATCATGCGAATCCGTTCTGTGGGATCACCATACAGTGCATGCGCAGCCAACGCTACAGCCTGCCGATCATCGGGAACGATGAGCAGTGGAACATTCGCCTGAAGCGAACCATCCTCGGTTAGTACAGCTACCGCTCCGGACTTCACAGCCTGTTCAGCAAACCGATTGCCATCACTGACCGCCCCGCGCACGGCGCAAAAAAGATCACCCGACTCAACACGGCGACTGTCATAACGCGGCATCTTGACTTCGACGTCATCGTCGCCGACAATTCTCGAACCGGGGATTCGTTTTGCCAGATCGGAAAGCCTCATGAGGCCACCCGCGCACCTGGCTCTGCATACAACGTGCAGACGGAGCCTTCATTCGCGTTTTCACCAGGCGTCATTGACTGGCGAACGACGTTTCCCGTCCCCTGAACACGCACCCTGAGACCACTTCGGGTCATGGCGGCGATGGCGGGACGCAACGACATGCCACGCACATCCGGCACCTGAATCCGGCCTGAGCTGGTTGACGCTTGCGAAAGAACCAATTCTATCTGAGTGCCACGGACCACATCCGCACCTGCTGGAATCGCCTGATCCGAGACGTACTCTCCCTTGCCTTCAAAAACACACTTGATGCCGAGAGCGACCAGCTTCTGCCGCGCATCCTCTTTCGACATGGCCACCAGCGATGGCATGGTCACCGTGTCGTGACGCTCCACATACTGACTGCGCGACGGCTCGTCATCCTCCAACTCGAGATTCGGTTCCTGCCTCGGGACGACCACGAGAAGGCGCTCCATCACCTCCCTGAACACCGGTGCCGCAATCGTGCCGCCGTAGTGATCGCCGCTGGGATCATCCAGCACGACGACCGCGAGCAACTCAGGTTTTTCCGCCGGAACGAACCCGGCAAACGAGGCGACATAGCGGTCCTGGAAATAGGTGCCATGCTCGATATCGACTTTTTGCGCGGTACCCGTTTTGCCCGCCACCTCCATGCCTTCGATGATGGCGCTTGTACCGGTTCCCAGCTCAACTGCATCCGTCAACAGACGACGCATCGTCCTCGCCGTCGAGGGATTGAGAACCCGGCGCACCCGAACCGGCTCCCGCAGGTCAATCCGTCCCTGCTGATCGGTAACCGAAAGAACCAACATCGGCTTCATAATCCAGCCGTCATTGGCGATCGCCCCGTACGCCATCGCGAGCTGCAGGGCAGTCACTGCAACGCCGTGTCCCATCGCCATATTGGCCTGACTGACGCCGGACCACTTGTTCGGAGTCGGCAGCATGCCTCGCGCCTCACCAGGAAGCTCAATGCCTGTATCCTGACCAAACCCGAAGTCGCGCATGATCGTGTAGAAGGTCCTCGGACTCAGCCTGCCGGCTAGTTTCGCGGTGCCAATGTTGGAGGATTTTTCAAGCACCTGCCGGGCGGTAAGCCAACCGTTCGAATGGGTATCGCGAATCGTCCTGTCCCACGTCTTCCATGCGCCGTTTTCGCACCAGACCAACTCGTCGATGTCCGCGATATCCATATCGAGAACGCCGGCGAAGGCAACCACTTTGAAGGTGCTGCCGGGCTCAAAAATGTCTGTAATTGCGCGGTTTTTGCGGGACATGGCATCCACAGCACCGGGGTCGTTCGGATCGTATCGGGGTGATGATGCAATCGCCAGAACCTCCCCCGTCGCTGGACGAGTCACGACGATCATGCCGCCAGTTGCGCCGTGCTTGCGAACCGCCTCATCCAACTCCTCCTCTGCGATCGCCTGAGCGTTCACATCGAGCGAGAGGACAACTTTGCCACCATCCAACGCCGCCATACGTGGGTAGGCCGGATCCACGATGTCGCGTCTCCAGGCATCCTTCTGAAGAACTTCCCACCCCTCAACGCCGGACAGCACATCGTTGAAACGCCCTTCGATTCCTCCGGCGCCGAGATTGTCTATGTTCACGAAGCCGACAACCTGCCCAGCAGTCTGCCCATAGGGGTAACGGCGGAGCGTTGAACGCTGGAGCCCCACCTCCCTGCGTCCGAGCCCTCTGATCAGATCGGCCGAGTGAGGATCCACTTTGCGGTCTACCCAGACAAACTGATTTTTACGATCCAGCGCGCCCTGTACTTTTGCAACATCCATGTTCAGGATGTCAGCCAATTGCACCGAAAGCTTTTCGGGATCGCGAACACTCGCGGGACGGACGCCAACAGCCCAGTAGTTGGGCAGATTGACCACCAGAGCATTACCCCGGCGATCATAGATGCCGCCGCGCTCCGGCTCGATGGGTCTGCGGTTCGTGTACTGCTCATTTGCGCGGAGGACATAATCGCTGTGGTGAATGATCTGGAGATCGATCAAACGCAGAATTGTCGTTCCGGCCAGCATCAGCATACCGAAATAGACACAGAAGAGCCTGCCGCGAGAGAGCGGTTTGGGCGGACCCGACAGATTATTGATCGTTCTCCCGGCCACTAGCGACCTCCCGCCATGGCAATTCTGTTCGCAGACCTCTTCTCGTCCGGGGCTATCCTCTTGGTTGACGAAGAGATCCATCCAAGCGGCACTTCACCCGCCTCAACCGCAACCTCGAGCTTTCGTGGCAGCTTGCGGGGGTAGATCATCCCCATCTCCATCGCTCTCTGCTCAATGGAAACCAAGGATGTCAACGAAGCCTTTTGACCCCGCAGATCCCGAACCTCGCTGCCCAAATAGGAGACATCCTGTCGAAGCTCCTGTATCTCCTTGCCGTACTTGACCCGAAGGACACCGACATAGACGTTGCCGACTGCGAGTGCGAACAAAAACAGGAACCCCGCAATCACCCATCCACTCATCGGGAGAGCAGTTTTCACAGGCATTACCGGACCTTTTCTTCGCGCAGCACTCATGACGCTTTCTCCGCTACTCTCATCCGCGCACTGCGAGCACGCGGGTTCAGCTCAACCTCTTCACTGGAAGGCTTTGTCGATTTCCGACCAATTGGCTTCATCCGAACCTGAACATCCGTCCGAAGCTCAACCGGAACACGCATCCGGTCTGTCGACTCACCTGATTCACGCCTGATAAACCGCTTTACCCTGCGGTCCTCAAGGCTGTGATAAGAGAGGACGACCAACCGTCCGCCTGGTTCGAGCAAGTCAACAATCGCTTCAAGACCCCGGTCAATAGCTTCCAACTCGCCATTAACCTCAATCCGCAACGCTTGAAAGACCTGCGCCAATACCTTCACGCTTTTGTCGGGGGAACCCGCCCGGATTACCTTCGACAGCTCAAGAGTGCTGCCAATCGGACGAGCTGAGATGATCTGCCTGGCCATCTTCCCCGCTCCCACTACCTCGCCAAATTCACGAAGTAGACGGGAAAGCCTGTTCAAATCGTATTGGTTGACAACCTCTTCCGCCGTAATCCCTTCGCTCCGATCCATTCTCATGTCGAGTGGACCCTCCCGCTGAAAGGAAAAACCGCGAGTCGGTTCGTCGATCTGGTGGCTTGAAACCCCGAAATCAAACAGCGCACCCGAAAACGGCGCCTGTTGACTTACTTCGGGAAGAACAGCGATATCCCGAAAGTTCCCCGCCACCACCGTGACCCGCCCCTCCCCGGCGAATCGGTCACGCAACCTGTCCAACGCTTGTTTGTCACGATCTAGGGCGATGACCCGCCCTTTACTGCTTAACTGCTTCAGAATCTCTTCGGCATGCCCACCGTTTCCGGCCGTCGCATCGAGATATGTCCCGTCAGGCCTGACAACCAGCGCCTCGACCACCTCGTGCAGCATCACCGGTGCGTGAGGGCGGTATTCCATAGGTTTCTCACACATGCCCCGGATCGACGTAGGAGTTGAATTTTCCCAGCAACTCCCCGGCACGATCCAGCAAATGCTCCTCGCCTGCCCACTTTTCAGCCCTGTAAATACGGAAATGGGTCCCAGCTCCCACCAGAACCAGGTCCACTTTGCCATCCTCCGGCGATACCCCCAGCGCCTTGCGAATCTGCTGCGAAAGCACCAACCGGTTCTGCCTGTCGATGGTGGCTGTCTGAGCGAGGCTATACATCACGGTCAGCAATTCTTCCCGGTCACCACGCGAAAGGCCGGGCTGTGTGCGGATTTCGTTGATGAATTCATCCCAGATGACTTTGGGTCGGACGACCAGATGTCCACCCTGTTCGGGCGTTACAAGAAACTCACCAGCCAGGATTTCGGGGGGCGCATCACGGCGGAAAGTGGCCGGCATGAAGATGCGGCCCTTCTCGTCCAGTGAATTATGGTGGTGCTGGTAGAAATAGCTCACCGCGTTCTCCCTTGAAATCCGACGCCCTGTAAGTGCTCCACTTTACTCCATTTCCCTTTATTTTCGCTCCAAAATACTCCCTTTTAGTACCCGTGTCAACGACAATCCCTCCACCGGAGCATTTGAAACAGATGTTCAGAAAACGGCCTAAATACTGATATAGTCAGGCAATAACGTGCTATACTGATACCTCGGGGAGGTCAGGGAGAGACAGCTCCAGCCTCGTTATCCGCTCCACCTCGCTCCCGGGACATGTTTCCATGAGATTTACCGTGAATCGCCCCTTTTCTTGCGAGGTTTTTAAGAGGGACGTACATTGCCGCCTAATCGCACATTCCAACGGAGGTTTGCATGCAGACTGGCGGAGCGGATCGCGAAACCTGGGGCAGCCGTATGGGTTTCATCCTCGCAGCGGCTGGCAGCGCAATAGGATTGGGCAACATCTGGCGGTTTCCCTACGTGCTGGGTGAATCGGGTGGGTTTGCCTTTCTGCTCGTCTACGTGCTGAGTGTGATCGTCGTCGGACTGCCGATCATGGGCGCCGAGATGGTGATCGGTCGATCCAGCAGGAAAAATCCGGTGGGGGCGTTCAAGGCACTCGCTCCGAAGAAATACTGGTGGCTGATCGGCGCTGCGGGCTTGGTGACAGGGATTATCATCCTCTCCTACTATTCAGTAATCGCCGGATGGACTCTCGCCTACCTGTTCAAGGCAATCACCGGGACGCTGGCCAAGATGACCGATGCGGCGACCGCCAAATCCATGTATGACGCATTTGTAAGCAACTCCTGGCAGGTTGTTCTCTACCATACGCTGTTCATGGGACTCTGCGTATTAGTCGTACGGAAAGGCGTGGAGGGTGGGATCGAGAAATGGTCCAAGATTCTCATGCCGACGTTGTTCTTCCTGCTTATCCTGCTCATCATCCGTTCGGTAACCCTGCCCGGAAGCGGAGAGGGGATCGCCTACCTCTTCAACCCGGATTTCAGCAAACTTACACCGAGTGTGATCCTGACTGCGATGGGGCAAGCGTTCTACAGCCTTAGCCTCGGGATGGGCGTGATGATCACCTACGGTTCCTACCTGAACCGTGAGACGAACATTTTTTCAAGCACGGCGACCATTGCGGGCCTCGACATGGGGATCGCCATTCTCGCGGGAATCGCGATTTTTCCGGCGGTTTTCGCCATGGGACTGGAACCGACCGCTGGCGAAGGATTGACCTACCAGGCGCTCCCACTGGTTTTCAACCAACTCCCGTTTGGGATGGTTCTCGCAACCCTCTTTTTTCTGCTGCTGACCATCGCTGCCGTTACCAGCGCGATCAGCCTGCTCGAGGTAATGGTCTCCTTTGCGAGTGATGAGCTGAAATGGAAACGGTCCAAGGCGACGATCGTGATGGCGTTTCTCGCGCTTCTTCTCGGCATCCCCTCCGCACTCAGTTTTGGCGTCTGGAGCGACATCACCCTGTTCGGGCAGAATTTCTTCGGCATGGCGGATTACCTGACAGCAAACCTCCTGCTCCCCACCGGGGGCATCATGATTGCGCTTTTTGCGGGATGGTTCTGGGGCAAAGGGGTTCGCGAGGAGATGCTGGCTGGCAGCGGACAACAGAAACTCTACCTGATATGGTTATGGGCTGTTCGCATTATTGCGCCCATCGCTGTTGCCATCGTTCTTATAAATTCCGTATTTGGTTTATGATATACCCGACACCTTCAACAACACCAGCGGGAGCTTCCGATGCAGGCTTTCCAGACGTTGATTGAGGAAGTATCCAAGTATTTCAGCACAATTTTGATGATCCCTCTCCTGGGCGTTGGCGTTTACCTCACCTGGCGTCTCAGGCTGGTCCAGATGATTCGCTTCGGCCACTCCTGGAGGGTGATCGCCGGGGTGTACGACAAAGAAGATGACGCCGGGGACATCAATCACCTGCAGGCGCTTTCTGCGGCGCTGAGTGCCACAATCGGCATCGGCAACATCGCAGGAGTGGCTACAGCGATTCACTTTGGCGGCCCGGGAGCCCTCTTCTGGATGTGGGTTTCAGCCTTCCTCGGAATGGCGACGAAATTCGGAGAAGCGACGCTGGCGATGGTTTTCCGCAAGACCGCCAGAGATGGTACGGTGGCGGGCGGACCGATGTACTATATCGAAATGGGACTGGGAAGCAAGTGGAAATGGCTGGCGGTGATATTTGCCATCTGCACAATCTTCTCCAGTTTTGGAACGGGGAACAGCATTCAGGCCTTCACCGTTGCCGACAGTTTTCACAGTGATTTCGGCATACCGCAGTGGTTTACAGGCCTCGTGATCGCCTCCCTCGTAGGCATGGTTATCATTGGCGGAATCCGTCGCATCGGCGTTGTAGCGAGCCGCCTCGTCCCCTTTATGGCCGCAGTCTACATCCTCGCAGCGCTGTACATCGTCGGGGTCAACATCACTGCTGTACCCGAGGCCTTCCGGCTGATCTTCAAGAGTGCATTCACAGCCCAGGGAGCACTGGGCGGTTTCGCAGGGGCCACATTCTTCCAGGGACTTCTCTGGGGCATTCGCCGCGGAATCTATTCCAACGAGGCGGGACAGGGAAGCGCCCCGATCGCCCACGCTGCCGCGAAAACAGAAGAGCCGGTTCGCGAGGGAACGGTCGCAATGATTGGCCCGTTTATCGACACGCTGCTCATCTGCACTCTTACCGGTCTGACTATCATCACCTCGGGGGCATGGCGAACACCCTACAAAACACAGATGGAGTTGAACACGCCCATCGTGATCAACTCGGACGCACAGATTCAACCGGGCGGCACAATTCTGGATACGGACCGTTTTGACGGAACACTTCCCGTCATCAACGGCGAGATCAAAGGCGCGAATCTCGTGTTCAACCACTCCATCGTTGTCAAGCCTACTCTTTTTGAATCGACCGCCGACGTTCCTGAAGCAAAACCCGATTCCGTGCTGTTGACCATCGCAAACGGAAGGATATTACAGGTAAACATAGGCGAAGAGCCGGAGATTGTGCCCTCCTATTATTTACGTGGAAAAGCGCTTCGGAACGGATCACCACTCACGGCCCAGGCGTTTGAAACAGGGTTACCCGGCAACTGGGGATCGATGGTAGTCACGTTCGGTGTGCTGCTGTTTGCAATCTCGACAATGATTTCCTGGAGTTACTACGGCGACCGCGCAATCGTTTACCTGTTTGGTTCGAGAGGGGTGCGGATATATCGTTATATCTATGTGGGAATTGTATTCCTCGGCGCAAACCTGAGTCTCGGCATCGTCTGGAGTTTTGGTGACATTGTGCTTTCTCTGATGGCGATTCCGAACCTGCTGGCGCTTTTCCTCCTCGCCCCGATGATCCAGAAATTGAAGGAGGAATATTTCAGCAGAGATCACAAGGCGATACGGAAATGGCATTTCTGATTCGACCCTGTTTGAGCATCATAAGGTCCGCTGTGAAAGGCGGGCCTTTTCATTTACCAGAGAACCGGTGGCACAGTTGAATGATCCCCTGATACTGTGCGATTGAGTGGACCACCAAAATGGGAAGATGCCGTGTTCATAGTAAAACCCGGAGAGCAGGAAATCACCATCCGGGTCATGTACATTTGACAACCCTGTTCCGTGGCTGGTCAAACCAACTTACTTGCCCGCCATGATTTTTTTGCCACCCCTGCTGATCAACTCTTCGGCGGTCTTTCTGCCAAGTTCCGTGGGATCCTCATCTACTGTCGTACTGCGTTCCACCTCGATCATCTCAGCACCATCCGGTGAGAAGGCGCGGGCGACCATGCGCATTCCCTCCTGCCCATAATCGCTTGAATAGGCTGCAACGGGCGATGAGGGTTCGACCTCCATCCTGTTGAGGAACGCCCATTCTGCCACAAGGCGCCTGAGTGCCGGTGCATGTCCAGCATGACCGAGCGATTCGATCAGACCGTCCTCGCCCGCTCTCGTCTGCAACGCAACGATCCCCTGCCCCGGCGAGGGCAGCAACTCAGTCACACCGAAGACATCATCCACCCTCCAGGCCAGACCCATGCGCCGCAGATCGACCCATGAAAAAAGTGCACCGGAGAGTTTTCCGTTGTCGATGGACTCAATGCGGTCGATCACATTCGTTTCGGTCATGACAACTTTGATGTCATCCCGCAAGCGCAAAAGTTGAGCTTTTCTCCTGAGATTGTTGACACCGATTTTCGCCCCCAGGGGAAGATCGTGGAACCCGAGATGTTCACCACAAATGAGGGCATCGTTGACGACTCCCCGCTCCAGCGCTGCAGCGATGACCAACTCTTTTCGCCTGACAGGATTCAAGCTGCGTGCGTTGTGAACCGCGACATCCGCTTTGCCGTCGAGAAGGAGAGCTTCGAGTTTTGCGACGTTTTTCTTGCGATCCTTCGACTTCCCGCTTCCGGCATCGAGCTCAACGCGCAGGATTTCGATGCCCGGTGCAGCCCGGCGGATCAGCTCCTCCGCCCGATCTACGTACCAGCGGAAAAGCCCCCCAGCAAATCCCGCCAACCGTATCTTGGTGATTTTTTCAGGAGTCATGAATACTCCAACGTTTCTGTTTTCGAGGGGGGCTGTGCGATGATCTGTTCCAGCACAAGAAGCCAGAACAGAGGTGTGGGGCTTCGTCTCAGACCTCGCGGCGCAGACGTTTGACCGGGATTCCCAACTGCTCACGATATTTCTGCACCGTGCGACGGGCAATCGGAAAGCCCTCTTTCGCAAGCATGTCTGCGATCGTCTGATCGGATAGAGGTTTCAATTTGTCTTCAGCTCCGATGATATCCTTGAGCTTCGACTTGATCGTCCGTGTCGCCACCTCATCTCCGGACGATGTTTCCATCCTGTCGTTGAAATAGTACTTCAGCTCCCGAACGCCATAGGGAGTCTGCACATACTTGTCGCGAGTAACACGGCTGATGGTTGAGATATCCATCTCTATGTCGTCGGCAATATCCTGCAGGATCATCGGGTGCAGATCCTCCTCCTTGCCGGAGATGAACCACGCTTTCTGACGTTCCACAATTGCCCTCATCGTGCGGACCATCGTCGTCCGCCGCTGCATGATCGCATTGATGAACCAGCGTGCTGATTCAGCTTTCTGGACCGCATACTCCCGCGCTTTTTTGTCGGTATCCTTCTTCAGAATGAGTCTCTTCAGCTCTTCGTTGATATAGAAACTGGGAATGTTGCCATCGTTGAGCAGTACGATAAACTCCGGATCTTCATCCTCATTCTGGTGGGCCATCTCGACAACAAGATCCGGGATGATGTAGTTCATCTTCTCATTGATAACACCTTCTCCCGGCCGGGGATTCAGCTTACCGCTGATCAACTCAAAAGCTGTCTGCACCTCTTGAGGCGAGATCTGGAGCTGTGTGGCAATGGTCTCATACCGCCGGTTGACGAAATCATCGAAGTACTCGGAGAGGACGCGGTAGGCTGTTGTATCGCGCCCCCATTTCATCTCGGCCTGCACCATCAAACATTCCTGGAGACTGCGTGAGGCGATTCCTACCGGATCATACCGCTGGATCCGCCACAACACCTCCTCGACCATCTCCTCATCAACCTTGGCGATTCCAGCGATGATGTCGAGGGATGCATCCAGATATCCGCGGGAGTCAAGGCTGCCGATGATGACCTCACCGATCTCCATCTGCTCTTCATTAAACCTGTCGAGCCGGAGCTGGCTTGTCAAAGTATCGGCCAGCGTTTCGACATCCGCTTGCGGAATTTCCACGGGATCGGTTACCGCCCGGTTCGCACGGTACATCCGACGTTCATCATCCTGTTCGTCGAAAATGGTTTCCCAATCGGGTTCGCGCTCTTCGCGCTCAGCCTCTTTCTGGGAAGCGTCATCTCCATCAAGAACGGCATCAACTACGGCGTTGGATTCCAGGCGATCATCTGTAGAATCTTCATCGATCCGGTCTTCCATTTCTTCGGCGATTTCGAGCAGAGGATTTTGCTCGAACTCTTGCTGAAACCGCGTCTCCAACTGGATCAGCGGCGTCTGAATGAGTTCGCTGCGAAGGATCTGCTGGGGCTGTGTGACAAGCTCCTGCCGAACACCGATTACCTGTCGCAGTTGCATTAAATCTCCTGCTTAACGAGCCAGGGTGAACGATTCACCCAGGTAAAGTTTCCTTGCTTCGGGATCGTTTGCGAGCTCTTCGCTCGATCCCGCTTTCAAAATATGGCCTTCATATAGCAGATAGGCCCTGTCTGTGATCGCCAGTGTTTCATGAACATTGTGATCGGTTATCAACACACCGATTCCACGACGGGTCAACCCACGCACGATCTCCTGAATATCCGCCACGGCGATGGGGTCAATGCCCGCAAAAGGTTCATCGAGGAGGATGAAAATAGGGTCCGTTACAAGGCAGCGCGCGATCTCAGTCCTTCGCCGTTCGCCGCCAGACAACACAAACGCCTTACTCTTCCGAATATGCGAAATCGACAACTCCTCAAGCAATCCATCCACCTTCCGTTTCCGTTCACTCCGGCTCAGTGGAAGAGTCTCAGCAATTGCCATCAGGTTCTCTTCAACTGTCATCTTGCGGAAAATGCTGGCTTCCTGCGGGAGGTAGCCGATCCCGAGGCGAGCGCGTTGATACATCTTCATGCCCGTAATATCCCGACCATCAAGATGAATCATCCCGCTCGACGGCTGAATCATTCCCACCGTCATGTAAAATGTGGTCGTCTTCCCTGCGCCATTCGGTCCCAGGAGACCAACCACCTCCTCCTGATGAACCTCGATGGAGACGTTGTCCACTACCCGGCGTTTTCCATAAATCTTCACCAGGTTTTCGCACGCCAATCGGCTATCTTTTTTCTGTGTCATCTTTCCTCAACTTTTTCGCAAGTCGTGGAGGAAGAAACGAGCCCTGCGTTCCACCTACGACGATGACATCCTTAAGCGCCCCGTCTTTCATCAGCAGAACAACCCTGTCACCGCTGACTTTGTTGGATCCACGATCCTCGCTTTTATCAAAGATGTGATAGACACCCACGGCTTCGCGGTCACTCTGCATGCGGACCACCTTGCCCTCATCAAAGTCCATCACAATCCGCCGCCCCCGCAAGGTGCTCCTCGGAGAAAACTCAGTACTGTCCGAAGGCGTATAGGAAATCGCGTTGCCTACGATGACGGTGGAATCGAGGAGATCGTTCGTTACAAAGAGCCAGATCGAATCACCCGTCGCCTCGTCACGGTTTCTCCAGACTGAGGGCTCGTCGATCATCAAAGCCCTGGAGGAATCAGGCCAGAACCAGAGTTCATGACAACGCCCCTTGACCTCCTCCCATGTCAACTGCACACTATCACGCGCCACTGCGGCACCATTCAGACGGTCGTATTCCATGTAGTTCGCGAGAATCTCGGCATCCTGAGTCAACGTCGAATCGTAGTGAATCAGGACGGGGTTAACCGGCACAGTGCCTCTCTCGTTCTTCGTGTCATACTCACCGCTGCCCCCGCGCATTTCCACGTTCCGGCGCAGATCGCGCACGGTGAACGGCTCCCGGAAAATCGCCTGTGCCCTGCCAACATCGTACTCTGCCTCACTTGAGCTGAGGATCAGGCTGTCGCGGTCTATTACAACATTACCCCGAGCTGTCGTGCGCCTCGAATCCTCGTAGTAGACAACGCGATCGGCATCCAGACGCTGCTTGGGATCAATCATGATAACGTTGCCCGACATCTCGAGCCGTTTCTGGCTGCGATAGTGCCTCGCCTCGTCGCACCAGATAGTCAACGAATCCTGGATAATTTTGACATCGTTTTCGAGGTAGGCGACTTCGCCCCCTCGGGTCTGTTCCTGCCGAAGCTCCGAAGCTCGCAGGAGACGGATCGCGCCTTTTGTATCCCTACCGTACCCGTCATACTGCCCGCGATCACCCTTGTCAACGGGCGCGACGTGAGGTTTAACCTTCTCCGGAACCAGTTGAGGTTTCCGAATCGCGTTCTTCCACGTCGTATCAGTCCAGGCGGGCGGTCCGCCAATTCCCGGCATCCTCGGTTTGAAACCCTTGGGTTCGGACGTCTGAGCATGCACCATCGCCCCACCCATGAGCAGGACGAGGACAACGCGCGCCAGACTCCCGAACCGCCGATTCATCGACTCCCCTCCAGATCCTGCACTTTCAGGGAGTCCGTACCGTTTGACGACAATGTGTCAACAACCATTTCCGGTGACGCCGCTGTGATAGAATCCGTTGCAGATGAATCTGAAACCACTTCCGCGGTGAGGATTTCAGTCGAATCGACTGCGGCTGCATCGGTTTCCAACGTCGAATCGGAAAGCGATTTTGAACGGTAGGTGACACCTGTCGGATGCAGCACCTTGCGGTATTTCAAATCTTCCGAGGCGATAAGTCCCGTGCCGTAGAGGGTGTCTAGATCGGTGATGATCGTGACCACCGTGTCCGAGGTGATCTCCGCCTCTTCACGAGACCAACGGAGCCTTGGTGTCAAGATTGTCGATCCGGTGTCGCTGACCACTACCACGTTGCCGATGGCGAGGAGATCATCACCGCCATCGAGAACCTCGCCACGATCAGCGGTAAGAGTGCTGGTAACTCGCCCTTTTTCATAGAACTGAACGTCGATACCCCCATAGAAGAGGGCACGGTCCATCTTGTCGTACCGCTCCAACCGTGGGGCATGCAGCACAAACTGGATCTCACCGTTCTTTGTTTGCACCATCTCGACGTCATCGAATTCCTGGGTAGGCATGGAATCGCGCACCTCAGCCTCAGCCAGGCGCGCCTCATCATCCACATCGGCACACCCGACGACAAACCATGCCATAATGGCAGAAAGCAGCCCTGCCAGCAGAGTTTTCCTGAGAGATACGCTCCTTCTCACCCGAGCCCCCCAGATTCATCGTTTTCGATTGACTCCAACACCTTTTCCCACAATCCCTTCGCTTTGACGATCGCTTCTACCACTTCGCGAATCACGCCTTTTCCGCCCGCGGCAACCGTCACACCATCGGCGTATTCGAGCACCTCAGGAGCAGCATCACTGGGAGCGAAAGAGAGGCCGGCGAGTTTCATCACGGGTAGATCGAAGAGGTCATCCCCAATGTACACACTCTGCTCGGCATCGATGCCGGTTTCTTCAAGTATTTCTTTGAAAAAGCTTGTCTTGCGGAAGTTTCCACCCTTGATGCGAGTGACGTTGAATTTCTTCATCCGGGCGAAGATTGTGCCTGAGAGGTTGCCAGTGACGACGCCCAGTTCTACCCCGGCGAATTTGGCCATCACAAATCCGAAACCGTCCCGCATGTTGAAGGCGCGCAGAGCCATCCCCTCGTCATCGTAATAGGCGCTGCCGTCGGTCATCACACCATCAACGTCAAACACCAGCAATTTCACCTGTGATAACCGTTCACGAAGCGTGGGATCATGGGGCGTAATCGACACGACAACCTCCTGCTTGGCCTGTTTTTTGCTTATGTGAAAAGTAGTTCCTCGTTCCACGGACGGGCAAGGCGCGACTCCGAAGTGTGCCCCCTTCCCGGTGCCACCGTTTTACGGGGATTTCTGCTCTGCAAGAGGCGGAGATTCCAACAGTCCGGTCCGCCAAGGGTAGGACACTTGGAACGAAAAACAGCTACAGACAACCAGAGGATATTATGTCCGGAGAATCCGGTTCACAAAAGATGCCAGACCCGCAACAAATCCAGAAAGATATCGAAGAATTCCTGAAAGAGAAATATGGCGAGGGCACAGTCAACGCTGAAGTCGATGCGCTGGGCACAAAAGAAACGGAAACCAGCGTTGAAGACGATAAGGTCGAGCTTCAGTTCGACATGACGCCGATGGAACTTGAAGCCTACCTGCGGCAATATGTTGTCCGGCAGGAAGAGGCGATTGAGATTCTTGCTACAAAAGTTGCCACCCACTTCAACCGCATGCGTTGGGAACGTGATGAAGGGAAGAAATTTCCACGCATTCCGGGGCAAATCAAACCCAACATCATCATGGCCGGCCCCACCGGCGTTGGCAAGACCTACATCGTCAAGCTCATCGCGGAAAAACTGGGTGTCCCCTTCGTCAAGGGTGATGCGACAAAATTCTCGGAAACGGGATACGTTGGCGGGGATGTTGAAGACCTCGTCCGTGACCTCGTTCGCGCTGCGGATGGCAACATCAAGCTGGCCGAGTACGGAATCATCTACATCGACGAGATCGACAAGATCGCGGCCAGCGGCGATATGCGCGGCCTGGATGTGAGTAGAACGGGCGTACAGAGAAACCTGCTCAAACTGATGGAAGAGACCGAAGTCGAGCTCCGTGTCCCCCACGACCTCGCAAGCCAGATGGAAGCGGTGATCGAAACTCAGCGGACCGGGAAAGCTCCGAAAAAGAAGGTGAACACCCGTAACATCCTTTTCATCGTCTCAGGTGCCTTCAACGGTCTGGAGAAAATTGTTTCGCACAGGCTGAACCGCCAGCCAATGGGTTACGACAGCGATGCCCATGTCAAGAAGCGGGAGATCGCCGAACTGATGCGCGAATCCTCAACCCAGGATCTGATCGAGTACGGCTTCGAATCGGAATTCATCGGCAGGCTGCCTGTCATGGCTCACCTCTCCAATCTCGACGAAGCGGGGCTTTACGAAGTCCTGACGAACGATTACAACGCAGTAGTCCAAGGCAAGATCCGCGACTTTGCCGCCTATGGTATTCAGCTGGAGTTCTCCGATGAGGCCTTGCGCCTTCTGGCGAAACAGGCTCACTCGGAAAAGACCGGGGCTCGCGGACTGACAAGAGTTGTGGAACGGGCGTTGATCCCCTTCGAAAAACGGCTCCCCTCCACCGCGATTCGCAAGCTGACGATCACCCGGGAAGCTGTCGAAAAACCCAAGGCGACCTGTGATGATCTGATCTTCGGCGAGACGGTGAAGACTGCTCTTGAAAAGCTGAAGGAAGAGACCGGAACCGAGCTGAACATGTCACCTGCCGCGAAAAAATGGCTGGCGGAAAATTCCGGTGAGGGACAAACGCCAGGCACGCTTTTAACCTCGCTGCTCGAGCCCGTTCATTACGCCTTTTCACTGCTGGAGAGAGAATCATTCGAGATTACCGAATCCCTGTTGGATAATCCGAAGGCCTATATGGAAAACCTGATTCGTGATTCGTTGAAAGGTGGCAAGCGGAAGAAGTGATCCAGCAATAGATACTTTTAAAGCCCATTCTGCGTTATGCGTATGTGGATGCCGGGTTCGGAGAACCCGGCCTACTGGCCACCCGCCCGTCGCTGATTTGTCATACCCCGGCTTGACCGGGGGATCCACGAGAAAACAAATACACCCTGTTGGACGAGCCAACAGGGCCACTTTTATATGTCATCACCAGCACGCCGAAGGCGGGCGTGGTGATCCCCTAGGAAACTACGAGATTGCTTCGGAT
>Ga0272443_10000735_pt1 | contig 56007 bp, 39 predicted proteins | sample SSMAcet12_FD_193581 | JGI IMG/M metagenome (GOLD analysis project Ga0272443, IMG submission 193581) | Marine sediment archaeal communities from Little Sippewissett salt marsh, Falmouth, MA, United States - SSM-Acet-12 | ecosystem: Environmental > Aquatic > Marine > Wetlands > Sediment ... | reverse complement strand
AAAATGGAACTATTGCTAGTTGAAGACGATATCGACCTGCAGAAGGTGCTGGCACAGTACCTTGAATTATCAGGTTTTACAGTGCATACCGCCAACCATGGCAAACACGGACTGGAGGTATTCCGCAAATACCACACCGATCTTTGCATCCTGGATGTGATGATGCCGGTAATGGACGGATTCACCCTGGCACGGGAGATCCGGGCGCATGATCCCGAGATGCCCGTTATCTTTCTGACCGCGAAGAACCAGAAGGAGGACCGGCTCAGAGGGTTGAAGATCGGGGCGGATGATTACATCACAAAACCCTTCGAAGCAGAGGAGCTGGTCCTGCGTATCAACAATATCCTGAAAAGATCCGGGAAGAATGATCTGGCCTCCGTCACCCTCGGATGCCTGCAGATCAGGTTCGATGACCTGTTGATTGACGACGGCAGGACAAAACACAGCCTCACGCCAAGGGAAGCAGAATTGCTCAGGTACCTGATCGAACACAGGGATGCCCTTCTTAAACGGGAACAGATCCTGCAGGAGCTCTGGGGCCAGAACGATTATTTCATGGGGCGAAGCATGGATGTATTCATTTCCAGGCTCCGAAAATACCTTCAGGCCGAACCCTCCATCACCCTTGAAACGAAAAGGGGCGTAGGATACATTTTCAGGTGTGGTTCCCTGTTACTTTGAATTGCCCTTCACTGCCACGGCAGCCTTTTCCTTCCTGGTGGTATCGAATACCACCGGTGTGGCTATGAACAGGGATGAATAGGTACCCACCACGATCCCCAGCAGCAATGCAAAGGTGAAGCCGCGGATCACATCGCCTCCGAACAGGAAGATGGCCAGGATCACGAAGAAAGTACTGAGCGATGTACTGAAGGTACGGCTCAGCGTACTGTTCAGTGCGGCGTTGAAAACCTCCTTTCGCTCCCTTCGTTTCTGGAGACCAAGGTACTCCCTGATCCGGTCGAACACCACCACCGTGTCGTTGATGGAGTATCCCACCACCGTCAGGATGGCTGCGATGAAGGACTGGTCCAGCTCCAGCGAGAAGGGCATCATTCCGTGCAACAGGGAGAAAAGCCCGATGATGATGATCACATCGTGGAACAGCGCAGCCACCGCACCCAGTCCGAACTGCCAGGTACGGAACCTGCCCAGGATATAGAGGAAGATGACGAGCAGGGATGCGAAGACCACGATCACAGCCGCCCGTTTGATGTCACTTGCGATGGTTGGACCCACCTTGTGGGAACTGATGATATACTCCTGGCTGTTCAGAAAATCCTCCACCGTGGCATCGTCGTCCAGATAATTCTGCAAACTGTTGAACATTTGCGATTTGATGATGGAATCCACCTCGGGACTGTCATCCTCGATCAAATACTTGGTGGTGATCCTGACCGTGCTCTTATCTCCGTAGGTGATCACGGTGGGAGCTGCCCCGAAAGCCAGTTCCAGGTCCCGTGCCACGTCCTGGGTCTGCACCTCCTGTTTGAAGGCAACCACGTAGTTGCGGCCCCCTGAAAAATCCACCCCCAGGTTCAGTCCCCTGGTGGCCAGCGAAACGGCACCCGCCAGGATAAGCACCCCTGAAATCACGTAGAAAGTTCTTCGCTTTCCGAGAAAATCAATTTTTGTGTTCTTGAATGCATTCCTGGTCAGCCTGGTGTCGAAGGTGATGTTCTGTCCTCTTGACAGCATCCGCTCATAGATCAGCCTGGTGAGGATGATGGCGGTGAAAAGTGACGTGAGGATCCCGATGACCAGGGTGGTGGCAAAACCCTTGATCGGTCCGGTCCCGAAGAAAAAGAGGATCAGTCCCGTCAGGAAGGTGGTGATCTGGGAGTCGAAGATGGCCGAATAGGCATTTTTGTAACCGTCCTTCACGGCTGTTTTCAAATTCTTGCCCGCGGTGATCTCCTCCCGGATCCTTTCGTAGATCAGCACGTTGGCATCCACCGACATCCCGATGGTAAGGACGATCCCGGCGATCCCCGGCAGGGTGAGTACCGCCTGCAGTGAAGCGAGCACCCCCATCAGGAAAAACATGTTGGCCAGCAAAGCGATATCCGCCACCAGTCCGGCCCTCCGGCTGTAATAAAAGATCATGTAAGCCAGAACCACCAAAAAGGCGATCAGGAAAGAATTCAGTCCGTCCCGGATGGATTCGGCTCCCAGGGACGGTCCGATCACCTCGCTGGACTCGATCCTTGCACGGGCTGGCATTTTTCCCGATTTCAATATGTTGGCAAGGTCGTCCGCCTCGGCCTGACTGAAATTCCCGGATATGGATGAACTGCCCCCTTTGATCTCCTCACTGACAGTGGGAGCGGAATAGACCAGTCCGTCCAGTACGATGGCAATGGCTTCGCCCACATTTTCCCGGGTCAGGTTGGCCCACCGCTTGGCTCCTTCCGAGTTCATGCTCATGCTTACCTCAAACTCGCCCGTATAGGGGTCCGTCCCCACCCTGGCATCGGTCACGAATTTGCCGCCCATGGCAGGCTGGTTGTTGCGGGTGGCCTTCAGGGAGTGGAGCCTGATGAATTGCTGATCCTCCCCGTCCGGTTCAAAGTGCCATGCAAAGACCAGGTCGGAGGGGAACAGCTGTCTGATCTGGGGAATGGCCAGGTAGCGGTTGACCGTGGCGGTATCCTTCAGCAGGACCACGCCCACAGCCGATCCCGGAATGAAATTTCGCTGGTTGTCCAGATAGGGAGTCAGTACGGCGAGCAGCGGATTTTCACGATAGAATTGCGCCTCATCATCATCATACATCGCAGCGGTGTCAAGATCGGTGAGCAGGTCCAATCCGGCCGTATCCAGCAACAGTTCGTCCTGGGGAAGGTCCAGCAGGGACTCTTCGCCTTCCTGTTCGGCTACCGGTTCCTGCGGGGCGGGTTCCGATGTAAGGGATTCGACCTCCAGAACATCTTCCGACTGCATGATATCGGCCAGCTGACGGTTGGCCTCTTCCAGGTACTGCCAGACTTCCGAACTCTGGTAGGTGGTCCAGAACTCCAGGTTGGCGGTACCCGTCAGCAGTTTGGTTACCCGCTCGGGCTCCCTCACACCGGGCAGCTCGACCAGGATCCTCCCCTGCCGTTCGAGTTTCTGGATATTCAGCTGCACGACCCCGAAGCGGTCAATCCTGTTTCGAAGTACGTTGTAGGAATTATCGATGGCATCTTCTGCTTCCGATTTCAGGAATTCAACCACCTCCTGGTTGGTTGTATTGAAATCAATATCGCCTCGGGTTTCCGGCGTCATGAAGAATTGCGCCAGCTGGGCGCCCGGATTGAGCTCTTCAAATGCCTCTGCGAAAATGTCCACAAAATCACTCTGGCTGGTCCTTTTCATCTCCCTGGCCAGTGCCATGGTTTCCGTAAAGACGGGATCGCTGAGGTACTGCGGTGCTGCGAGGGAACGGATGATGTCTTCCACGGCTATTTCCAGGATCACGTTCATCCCGCCTTTCAGGTCAAGACCCAGGTTGATCTCCCTTTCCTTGCAATCCTGGTAGGTATATTTCTTGAACAGAATGTTGTAAACAACCTCGCTTTTCATGGAATCCAGGTAGGCCCGTTCCGTCTGCACATCCCCTTCCGCATATTTCCTGGCATCCCTCTCTACCTTCTGTGCAAAAACAGTGAACAGAATCTGGTATATGCATACCAGCGCAAGCACGATGGTAAAGAACCTGATGGCACCTTTATTTTGCATTTTTAACCTGTTTATTAATAGTTACTTATTTGTGGTTTTCGGATTAGGCCGCAAATATAGCACTATTTTTTGGAAATTGCAGGTGGTGCCTCAATCGAAAAGCTTCAGGTCATCCAGCACTTTCATGACTTTTCGTACACTTTCGGCCGATGTGGTAAGCAGCTTTCGCTCATCTGCATTCAGGCTGATTTCAATGACCTCTGCCACCCCGCCTCTGCCGAGTTTCACGGGCACCCCGAGGTAGATGTCCTTCAATCCGTATTCCCCGTTCAGATAAGCGCACACGGGAAAGATCCGGTTCTGGTCATCCACGATGGCTTCCACCATCTGGCCCACCGCGGCCCCGGGCGCATACCAGGCCGATGTTCCCATCAGATTGACCAGTTCCCCGCCCCCTTTCCTTGTCCTTTCCACGATCTTCTCGATCTCCTCATGGTTCAGCAACTCCGTCACGGGGATCCCGCTGACGGAAGTGTACCTGGGCAGGGGAACCATCGTGTCTCCGTGTCCCCCCATCAGCATGGCGTGAATATCGTTCGGCGAAACCTCCAGTGCATCTGCAATGAAAGCTTTATACCGGCCTGTGTCCAGGATCCCGGCCATGCCGAAGACCTTGTTCGGACTCTTGTTCGCGGCAAGGAACGCAGCGTATGTCATTACATCCAGGGGATTTGAAACCACAATGATGATCGCGTCCGGGGAATACTTGATGGCCTTTTCCGTAACCTCCTTAACGATCGTGGCGTTGGTTTTGATCAGATCCTCCCGGGACATTCCGGGTTTCCTGGGGATCCCGGATGTGATCACGATGATCCCGGATCCTTTTGTCTTCAGGTAATTGTTCGTGGATCCTGTCACCCTGGTATTGAAATTGTGAATGGAAGAAGTCTGCCAGATATCAAGTGCCTTCCCTTCGGCAAGTCCTTCTTTCACATCCACCAGGACCAGCTCTTTGGCGAGATCCTTGTGTGCAATTACGTTTGCACACGTGGCACCCACGTTTCCGGCGCCCACAACGGTGATTTTGTTCATGGCGAAAATATTTCAGGTATCATATGAAACAGCTGAAGGTGTGGATTGTTCTGTATGGGGCGGGACACTCATTTGACATTGACCGGCAAAAGTGTTAAATTGAGGTGGAACTCAGCTGCACCCTTCGTCATGAAAATCGATGTGTCCAAATACCTGAACGACTGGTATAAGGAGGATCCAGCCCGACATCTATATCCGGGTCCGGTCCTCACCATATCCAGGGAGGTGGGCTGTCCCGCCAAAACCCTGGCAGCCTCGTTGAGCGACAGGCTTAACCATGAAAAATCATCCGGCTCGAAAGAGCACCCATGGCGCTGGATCAGCAAGGAGATCCTTTCCGAGTCAGCACGGGAGCTGGAGGTGGACTCAAGCCAGATCCAGCATATTTTTGATTATAAAAGCCGGGGGGTTCTGGAGGATCTTCTGCTTGCACAGTCCAAGGGATACTATAAGTCGGACCTGAAGATACGGACCACCATTGCAAAAGTGATCCGCAAGTTTGCCAATGAAGGGAATGCCATTATCGTGGGCAGGGGCGGGGTGTCCATTACGAGGGACATTCCGAAATCCCTTCACATCTGCCTGGAAGCCCCGCTGGAATGGCGGTCGCTCCGGGTGGCGGAAAAACACGGTTTTACAATTGACCAGGCCAGGCATTACGCACAGAGCATTGACAAAAAGAGGGCCCAGTTCAGGAATATGTTCCAGGGCAGGGAAACCGACTACACCCGGTTCGATCTGAAATTGAATTGCATGACCCTGGAGATCAACGAGATGCTTGACATCATCGTGGCAGCCATGAGGACCAGGGAAATGATTTAACGATCATACGAGCACCTTGCCGGTCATCTCTTCCGGTGCCGGAACACCCATGATATGCAGCAGCGTGGGGGCCACATCCGCCAGGATCCCTTCTTCGATGTGTTTGTAATCATCCGACACCAGTACACAGGGCACCGGATTCAGGGAATGGGCCGTATTGGGCGAGCCGTCCTCGTTCAGTGCATAATCCGCATTCCCGTGGTCGGCGATGATCAGCACATCATATCCGATGTCCCTGGCTGACTTCACCACCGCTCCCATGCAGTCGTCCACGGCAACGACCGCTTTTTTGATGGCCTCATACACACCGGTATGGCCCACCATATCACAGTTGGCGAAATTGAGGCAGATGAAATCAGGCTTTTCCCGGTTCATATAATCGATCACGGCATCTTTCACCCCGTATGCGCTCATCTCCGGCTGATGGTCATAGGTGGGCACCTTGGGTGACGGGATCAGGATCCTGTCCTCATTCTCAAATTCCGCTTCCCTGCCACCGGAGAAAAAGAAGGTCACATGTGCATACTTTTCGGTCTCGGCGATCCGCAGCTGGCTCAGACCGGCCGATGCCACCACCTCTCCCATGGTGTTGGTCACATTCTCCTTTTCAAAAATCACATGCATTCCCTTAAATGTGACATCGTAAGGGGTCATGGTGCAGTAATGAAGGGGGATGGTCTTCATCTCGTATTCGGGCATGTCCTTCTGGGTTAGGGCGATGGTCAGTTCCCGGGCACGATCGTTCCTGAAGTTGAAAAAGATCACCACATCACCTTCACCGATCGTTCCCACCGGAACCTGGTTCTCATCCACCCTTACGATGGGCTTTACGAATTCATCGGTCACCCCCTCGTCATAAGACTCCTGGATGGCGGATACCATGTCATCGGTGGGCTTTCCTTTTCCATGGACGATCAAATCATATGCTTCTTTGATGCGTTCCCACCGTTTATCCCTGTCCATGGCGTAATAACGGCCCACAAAAGAGGCCACCTCCCCGTTGGAGGATTTAAGGTGATCCAGCAGCTGCTGCATGTAGCCCTTTCCGCTGTGGGGATCCGTATCGCGCCCGTCCCCGAAACCATGAATGAACACCCGGGGGATTCCGTAGTCGCCCGTCATGTCACAAAGCTTGTACAGGTGCCTGTCCATGGAATGGACCCCGCCGTCGGACAGCAGGCCCATCAAATGTACCTGCTTGTTCCGGTCCCTCGCATAGGAAAGGGCCTCCACCAGCACTTTGTTCTCCGTGATCGAGTTGTCTCTGATGGCCATGTTAATCTTCACCAGGTCCTGGTAAACGATGCGTCCGGCACCGATATTCAGGTGTCCCACTTCAGAATTCCCCATCTGTCCGTCGGGCAGCCCCACATTTTCACCCGACGCAAAAAGACGGGAATAAGGGTATTCAGTGCTGAGATGGTCCATGTTCGGAGTGGGTACCTGGCTGATCACGTCGGACTGATCACCTTTTCCGATCCCCCAGCCATCCAGGATCATCAACATTGTTTTCTTCTTGGCCATATGAAGTTTTCTTTGTGTTGAACAAACAGGGCCTCAAAGATAGTGGTTTTTTCACGCATTCATCAAGCCCCCTTTTAAAACAATCCCCGTCCTAAACTGTTTTTCATGTGATGAACGCACGTCCCAATGCACTGATCGGGGAGTCCAGCCCCTACCTGCTTCAGCATGCCCGCAATCCCGTCAGCTGGCATCCCTGGGGGGAAAAGGCCCTGGAAAAGGCGGCCAGGGAGCAGAAGCTGCTGCTGATCAGCATTGGTTATTCCTCATGTCACTGGTGTCATGTAATGGAACGGGAGAGTTTCGGGGATGAGGAAGTGGCTGCCCTGATGAATGCCGGCTTCGTGAATATCAAAGTGGACCGGGAAGAGCGCCCTGACATCGATCAGATTTATATGACCGCCGTTCAGATCATGAACCAGCAGGGGGGATGGCCTCTGAATTGCATTGCCCTGCCTGACGGGAGACCGGTCTGGGGAGGAACATATTTCCCCAGGGAACAGTGGATGGAAATCCTCCGGCAGGTGCTCTCCTTTTACAAAGAACATCCTGAACAGCTCATCCGGTACGCCGGGCAACTTGCCGGCGGCATCCGGCTGAACTCCCTGTTCCGGGTGGAGGCTGAACAGCCGGCGATTCGTCCGCATGATCTGCAGAAAATTGTCCGCCGCTTGACCCACGCATTTGACCGGGAGGAGGGGGGAGCGACCGGCGCCCCGAAGTTCCCCATGCCCGTACAGCTCGAGTTTTTGCTCCATTACGGGATCCAGCATGGTGACCGGGAGGTCCTGGAGCATACAGACCTGACCCTGACAAAAATGGCCCGCGGTGGGATCAATGACCAGGCGGGGGGCGGATTTGCGCGGTATGCGGTGGACCGTTACTGGAAGGTTCCGCATTTCGAAAAAATGCTCTATGACAATGCACAGCTGATTTCGCTCTATTCAAAAGCAAGCCTCGTATTTAACAGGGAAATATACCGGCAGGTGGTGCGGCAAACCGCCGGGTTCATCCACAGGGAACTGAGATCCGCCGAGGGAGCGTTCTACTGTGCACTGGATGCGGATTCGGAGGGTGAAGAAGGGAAGTATTATGTCTGGGTGAAATCCGAACTGGAAGGGTTGCTGAAAGATGATTTCAAATTATTTGCCGCCTATTACAACATCCTTGACGACGGGGAATGGGAAGATGGGAAATACATCCTTCACCGGTCCCTGGAACCCGATGCATTTGCGGAGTTACACGGGATGGCCGAAGCAGACTTTCTTCAGAAACTGGATACCTGGCATGAAATGTTGCTGATGCGGAGGGCGGAGAGAAAGGCCCCCGGACTGGATCATAAAACCATCACCTCCTGGAATGCACTGATGATTTCCGCCCTCACGCATGCATACAGGGCGCTGGGTGACCGGCAGTATCTCCATATGGCACAGAAAGCTGCGCGGCTGATCCTGGAGAAACAGCTTTCGGATGACGGATTGCTGTTCAGGAATGATCCGGGAGGGAAAAACAGGATCCCGGGTTATCACATCGACTACGCGCTGTTTGCGGAAGCCTGTCTGGACCTTTTTGAAATCACAATGGAGGAGGAGTGGCTGGATCATGCGATCCATCTGAAGGAGACCTGCATGAGGTTGTTCCATGACAGTGAAACAGGCCTTTTCAGGTTCTCCCCTCCGGATGGTAATTTCCCGGTCTCCAACACGATGGAGGTCCAGGACGGGGTGATTCCTTCATCCAACTCGGTCATGGCTCATGTCCTGTTCAGACTGGGCCATCTCTTTGCGGACAGGGCGGCACTGGACCTCTCCGGCCTGATGACAGCAAGGATCGCCGGCCGTTTTGAAAGATTTCCCGGGGCATATGCCAACTGGGGACGCCTGATCCTGAAACAGGCCCATCCCTTCTACGAGGTGGTGGTCGCCGGTCCCTCGGCACTGTCCGTGAGCGAACCCATGATGAAGGAGTACCTCCCTCATGTGATGTTTCTGAGGACCACCGGCGAAAGTACCCTCCCGCTGCTCAGGGACCGGTTCAGAAGGGATAAAACCCGTATTTTTGTCTGCGTGAACAATGTGTGCAAAAAACCTGTTGAAGATCCGGAAGAGGCAAAGGCGCTCTACCGTATCGGAATGGATCCATCTGCTGGTTCCTGATCCTTATTCGCATTCATTCCAAACTGCATTCCCATGGCCAAAATCATGGCAATCCGGTGAAGGGGTTTTGCCAATAATTTATAGTTTTAAGCCGCTTAAATCAATTTCACAATCCATTATCCATGAGTGGCTTTTTTGGTGCAATTGCCGGTAAAAACGTTCTTTACGATGTGTATTACGGAACCGACTATCACTCCCACCTGGGCACCAAAAGAGCCGGGCTTGTTTTCTACAACGACAGGGAAGGTTTCAGGAGGTCCATCCACAGCCTTGAGAACGGTTATTTCAGGAGCAAATTCGAAGCGGACCTGCACCAGTTCAGGGGCAACAGCGGGATGGGGATCATCAGTGACACCGATCCGCAGCCGATCCTTTTCAACGCGCACATGGGGAGGTTCGCCATTGCTTCGGTAAGCCGTATTGTCAACCTTGCGGATCTGGAAAAATATTTCCTGAAACAGAAAAAACATTTTACGGAGAACTTCGAAGGAAACGTGAATCCCACCGAGGTGGTGGCCAACCTGATCTGCGAGGAAGAGGGATTCATTCCGGGTATTGAAAATGTGTACAACCGGGTGCAGGGCTCGTGCAGCATGCTGATCCTCACTTCCAGCCGGCTGATCGCTGCCAGGGACAGGCTGGGAAGGACCCCGGTGGTCATCGGGAAAAAGGAGGGTGCCTATGCGGTGGCATCGGAGACTGCTTCCTTTCCCAACACCGGCTACGAGGTGGAATATTACCTTGGTCCCGGTGAGATCGTGGAAATTACGGCCGACGGATACAACGTTCTGAAACCTGCCCGTGAACAAATGCAGATCTGCGCCTTTCTCTGGGTCTATTTCGGATATCCTCCTTCATATTACGAAGGGATCAATGTGGAAGTTGTCCGTTATCGCTGCGGGGCTGCGCTGGCAAAAAAAGATAGCGTGGAAGCCGATTTTGTCTGCGGGATCCCCGACTCAGGGGTGGGACATGCCATCGGATATTCCAACGCCAACGGTCTGCCCTACCGGAGGGCATATATCAAATACACCCCCACCTGGCCCAGGAGCTTCATGCCGCACCTCCAGGAAATGAGGGACCTGGTCGCTAAAATGAAGCTGATCCCCAACCGGCAGCTGATCGAGGGAAAACGGATCGTATTCTGCGACGACTCCATCGTCAGAGGAACCCAGCTGAAAGACAACACCGTGGATCTCAGGCATGCAGGAGCAAAGGAGGTCCACATGCGGATCGCCTGTCCCCCGCTTACCTTCCCGTGTATCTTCCTCAATTTCTCCCAGTCCAATTCCACCCTGGAACTGGCGACCAGAAAAGCCATCAAACAGCTTGAAGGGGAGGAGAAAAACCTGGAAGAGTATGCCGATCCGGCCTCAGACAGGTACCGGGCCATGGTGGAGCAGATCGCCCGGAACCTGGGGATCGATTCCCTTATGTACCAGGACCTGGGCGATCTTGTGGAAGCCATCGGGCTGCCCAAAGAAAAGCTCTGTACCCATTGCTGGGACGGATCCGGTTATTTCTGATCGTTTTTACCTGTCGGATTGGGTCAGAATATGTAAATTGCAGAAATCCTTAACCACTTCCACCATGACCCCAGAACGCACTTTCGATCTGCTTGACCGCTACCTCAGCGAGTTTCCCGGCCGCCGCGTCCTTGCCGAGAAAACCGGCGGAAATTGGATCCATTATACTTCCGAGCAGTACCACGAAACAGCCCATCAATTTGCGTGGGGACTGCTGGAGCTCGGCTTTGAAAAAGGCGACAAGATCGTCACCATTACCAATAACCGTCCCCAGTGGAATTTTGTGGACCTGGGGATGGCCATGGCCGGTGTGGTGCATGTACCGGTATACACATCCCTGAACTTCTACGAATACAGGTTCATCCTGGAACATTCGGATGCGAAGATGGTGATCGTTGCAGACAAAAGGCTCTATGAAACGGTGCATCCGGCTTTCAAGAGCGTGCCTGCGGTGGAATATATCTACACTTTCAACCAGGTGGAAGGTGCGGCAAGCTGGACAGAGGTGCTGAAACTGGGAATAAAGAGCGGTTCAGGCACCAGGAAGAAACTTGAATCCATTAAAAAGGAGATCCTTCCCGATGATTTTGCCTCGCTGATCTACACGTCGGGGACCACCGGGACAGCCAAGGGAGTGATGCTCTCCCACCGCAACCTGGTCGGGAACTTCCTGGCAGCGGCCGGAGTCTTCCGGCTCACACCGGAGGACCGCTACCTGAGCATCCTCCCGTTGTGCCATGTGGGCGGACGAATGGGGAATTATCAGACACAGTATTCCGGAGCCTGCATCTACTATGCGGAAAGCATGGGAACCATTGCCGAGAACCTGAAGGAGATCCGCGCCACCGGATTCGATGCCGTTCCCAGGATCCTGGAAAAGATCTATGACAATGTGATCGCACGGGGAAGAAGCCTGAAGGGAATGAAGAAAAGGATTTTCTTCTGGGCGGTCGGACTGGGGCTGCGGTATGCTCCCTTCGGGGAAAAGAGCTGGTTCTATTACAGGAAACTGAAACTGGCCGACAAACTGATCTTTTCCAAGTGGAGGGAGGCCCTGGGAGGAGAGGCGCGTATCGTGGGCTGCGGGGGTGCAAGCCTCCAGCCCAGGCTGGAAAGGATCTTCTGGGCCAGCGGACTGAAGATCCTGAACATGTACGGCCTGACCGAGACCTCTCCCGTCATTACCATCAACCGGCAGGAGCCCCCGCTCTGCAAGCTGGGAACGGTGGGAGCACTGATCGACGGGGTGGAACTGAAGATCATGGAGGACGGGGAGATCTGTTGCCGGGGTCACAATGTGATGCTTGGATATTACAAGGATGATGCCCTTACAAAAAGTGTGATGGATGAGGATGGATGGTTCCACACGGGGGACGTGGGACACCTGGAGAAGGGAACCTTCCTGCATGTGACCGACCGTAAAAAAGAGATCTTCAAGCTTTCCAGCGGGAAGTTCATCGCACCCCAGCTCCTGGAAAACCGGATCAAGGAGTCCCTTTTTGTGGACCAGGTGATGGTGGTGGGCGAACACCAGAAATTTGCAAGCGCCCTGCTGGTCCCCAATTTCAAATTTCTGAAGGACTGGTGCCAGTCCAGGGAGATCCCTGTCCCCGTCGAACCCGATCAGCTGGTCTGCCTCCCCGAGGTGATCTCGGTGTACCAGGACGAGATCTCAAAAATAAACCGTACCCTCGCCGTCCCCGAGCGGATCCAGCGCATCCGCCTTGTGCCCGATGAATGGTCCCCCCAGTCCGGCGAGCTGTCAGCCAGCCTGAAACTGAAACGGAAAGTGCTGGAAGAGAAATACAAAGAATTGCTGGATTCCATCTACCGCCGGCAATCCTGACCACAGAACCGCAAACTATCCACATGAAGATCACCCGGGTAACGGATAAGAAAAGCAGGAAGGCCTTTCTCGAGGTTCCCAAAATTCTCTATCGCGACGATCCCACCTGGGTCTGTCCGCTGGACAAAGAGATCGAATCCGTTTTTGATCCGGAACAGAATGTGTATTTCGCCCACGGCGAGGCCGTGCGATGGATCATGCATGACGACACGGGCCGGCTTACCGGAAGGATTGCGGCATTCATTGACCGCAATACGGCCTTCGGATATGACCAGCCCACCGGGGGCATCGGTTTTTTTGAATGCATCAATGACCTGGGTACGGCACACCTCCTGTTCGATACCGCAAAACAATGGCTGCAGGAAAAGGGGATGGAAGCCATGGACGGACCGATTAACTTTGGCGAAACGGACAAGTACTGGGGATTGCTCGTGGAAGGTTTTACCCATCCCTCGTATGAGATCGCCTACAATCCTCTCTATTACCGGGAGCTCTTCGAATCGTACGGTTTTAGAACCTATTACCGGCAGGAAGGATTCCACCTGGACGTGAAAAAGGATCTGCCTCCCAGGTTCGAAAAAATAGCCCGGTGGGTTGCACAGAAACCCGAATACGAATTCCGGCATTTCGAATGGAAAAACATGGACCGTTACGTCCGGGACTTCGCAGCGGTATTCAATGTGGCGTGGGCCACCTTCAAGGAGAATTTTGAGCCCCTTGAGCCGGAATACATCAGGAAAACCCTGAAGAAGGCCCGGGCGATCATCGACGAGGAGTTCATCTGGCTGGCATACCACCAGGGGGAACCCATTGCCATCTACCTGATGTATCCCGACGTGAACATGATCCTGAAGCACCTCAACGGGAGACTGAACCTGCCCGCCATGCTTAAATTCCTGTACCTCAGACAGCGGAAGACCATGACCCGGGCCAGGGGAGTGCTGATGGGGGTGATCCCCCGCTTCCAGGGCCTCGGGGTCGAAGCGGGAATTATCATCCATGTGGCCGATGCCATGAAACGGAAACCACACTATACCGAGATCGAATTTTCATGGGTGGGCGATTTCAATCCGAAAATGAGGAAGATCTTCCTGGGTGTGGGAAGCGTTTCAGCGAAACATTATATTACATACAGGTACCTGTTCAACAGGAACGCACCATACAAAAGGTATCCCATTCCCGAAGAAGGAGAAAAAAAGAAGGAGTCATGAACGATAACTACGACATCATCGTGATCGGGGCCGGACTGGGCGGGCTGACGGCCGGGGCAAAACTGGCCAGGGAGGGTAAAAAGGTGCTGCTCCTCGAACAGCACGACAGACCCGGGGGATGCGCCACTACTTTCAGGCGCAGGGATTTCACCATGGAAGTGGGGCTCCATGAAATGGACGGCCTCCATCCCGGCGACCTCAAGACAAGGATCTTCCGGGACCTGGGTATCTCCGACCGGGTTGATTTTATCCCGGTCCCGGAGTTCTACAGGTTCCTGAACGGGAGACAGGACATCGTGATCCCCCACGACCCGGAAGCGGCTAAGTCCATCCTGGCGGAGCATTTTCCCGGCCAGGAAACAGGCATCGAACAGTATTTCCACCATGTGCTCAATGCCAGGAAGATCATCGCCGGAGAAAGCGGGAAGCCCGGTCGAAGTGTGGGACAATTCCTGGATGAGATCATCACAGATGAAGACCTGAAGCTGGTATTGCTGGGGAACCTGGGCTATTTCCACGACGATCCCTATACCCTCTCGCTGAATTATTACCTGACCGCCCAGGGGAGCTATTACGGCGGCAGGGCCAATTTCATCCGGGGCGGCTCGCAGGAACTTTCCAATGCGCTGATGCGGATCATCGAGGAGAACAATGGAACCGTCAGGCTGGAAAGCCTGGTCACCGGGATCGAATACCAGGGCGGACTGCCCTCCGGGGTCACCTATGAAAATGCCAGGGGCAGGCAGAAGGAAAGCCATACCGATTATGCCGGACAGATCATCGTGAATGCGGCAGTGCCCAACCTGGCAGCTTCCCTGCTGCCAGGATCCGACGGAAAGAAGCTTGCCCGGGCCATCAGCGGCAACCACATCGGCGCTTCCCTCCTCACGGTCTACTTCGGTTTCAGCAAACCGCTCAAAACACTGGGGAACAAGCACTACTCCACGTTCGTTTATCACCCTTCCGTGCAGACACAGGCCGACATTGTCACCAACAACCACAACGATTTTTCCACCAGGGGATTCACATTTGTGGACTACAGCCAGGTGGATTCGAAACTGGCACCGGAAGGCAAAAGTGTGGGGGCCGCGTGCTGCGTGGATTACCCGGAAGACTGGCAGGGGATGCTCCGGGAAGAATACGTGCGCCTGAAAGCCGATGTGGCCGATATCATCACCGGCCGCTGCGAAGCCTTCATCCCCGGATTCAGGGATGCGGTGGAACATGTGGAAGTGGCCACCTCTCTGAGCGTGAAACGCTTCACTTTAAATCCCGGCGGGGCGGTGTACGGGTTTGCACAGCACCCGGACAAGTCCCCGGAATACCTTTCCGAACTGCCTGAGAATATTCACATCGCTTCAGCCTGGGGAAAATTCGGCGGCGGTTTTTCCGGTGCCATTATCAGCGGATATATGACCGCCCTTCAGATCCTCAGGAAGCGATCATAATCAAGGCATCCATATGTCTCCCGGCTGCAGGCCGCATTCACCGATCATGGCAATGGCATACTCCATCCGTCCCAGGTCATCCGCCCCCGCATTGTTGGTCCCGAATGTGAATTTCACTCCGGCTTCTTTTGCCCGTTTGATAAAGGCGGGACCCGGGATCTCCCTCCGGTTGTTGATCTCCAGCGCAACCTGGTTTTCCACGAGTACCCTGATCACACGATCCATCCTCTCGGTCGTCCAGAGCTCATCATACCTGTCATTGATCTCGTCGGGCAGGAAGGTGGGATTCACATAGATATCAACGGGCTCGGTGCTGATGATCTGTTCGATTCGGTCCACCAGCTGATCCATGAAATCCTGGGGATCGCCCACCTCGGTCTCCTCCGGGATCCAAAGCCGCATCCGGGTCCCGTTGTCATTGGTCCAGGTCATGGCATCGGTAAAGACATAATCGAACCGGGCAGCCGTCTCCGCTGAAAATATTTCCGTCCATTCGCGGCCTTCCGCCTGCATGGCATGCCAGGCGAGCGGAGTGGACTCGTACTGGTCCATGTACGCATTCAGCGCCGAATCGGTCTCGAATCCCATTTTCAGTCCGCAGTTCACCGCCAGCCCGTAGGTGAATCCGTATTTTCTCGCATGGGCAAGCGCCTCTTCCCGGGTAAGTGCGCCTTTGAGGTGCACATGCAGGTCCACCAGCGGTAAATTCTGTCCGGCCAGATCGATCAGCTTTTTCTCGAACTCCGCATCCTCCTGCGGAATGCCCGGTGTGGGAAGGTTATCGGGCAAAGGTTTTACCTTGATGTTTTTATAATATACCACGCTGCCGGGATCGTGGCACTGGAAGGCAAATGTACCGGATGAAAGGATCCTTCCCTTCTTATCATCCGTTCTGTAAATTTCTTCCGGTTCGGTGTATTCGCACACCAGGTCCCCGTTGATGAAAGTCTGGATGGTCTTTCCCTGCACCTTGATCCGGTAGTTGAACCATTCATCGTCGGGAACCGGCGATTTCCATGTGTTCCGGATGGCATAGATGCTCCCCGTCATTTTGTGCTCTACATTGGCACCCGGTTCCGCCGGGGGCGCGGAATTGATCACCTGGCATTCGTATCCTTTCGCAGGCCACCCTTCCTCCTGGAATTCGGTGTGGAGATAGATGCCGGAGTTGGATCCGGGGGTGGTTTTCACCTCTGCCGAAAACTCGAAGTTTTTAAAATCGTGGTTCATCACGTCCCCTTCATAGAAGAGGTGCGAGCGTGTCCCGGCGGTGACCAGTGCTCCGTCTTCGATCTTCCATGAGCCTTCATTTTCAGAAGCCCTCCAGCCATCGAAGGTCTCTCCGTCAAACAGGGTGATCCATTCATCGCCGGCGCATCCTGTGATGATCATTGAACCGATCAGGCAGGATATTAATAATACATGCGGTTTCATATTGGTTGAATTTATTCGTTTTACTTCGACTCGCAGGTGATAAATCTAATAATAAAATGGGTGCATTCCCTTAAAAAAAGTTAATCCGTGCAATAAATCCGTTGAATCGCTGGATGATTTCTGCAGGATTGCATACATTACAGGCTTTAATTTATATAGAAGATGATATTTACCAGACGCAGTTTTCTGAAGGCAGGAAGCGCGGCGGTGGCCGGAACCATGGTGCTGCCTCCGTTGTTATCTTCCTGTCAGAACATTCAAATCTCACCGGATGTGAAATACTATTTGGACCATTTTGAAGTCACCCCGGAAATGTTGCAGAAGGTGATTTCCGAAGCCATGTCAAAGGGAGGGGACTATGCCGATCTTTTTTTCGAGCACAGGATCGCCAATACCCTGGCACTGGAAGACGGGATCGTGAACCGTGCCTACTCAAATGTGGATTACGGAATGGGGGTCCGTGTGCTGAAGGGTGACCAGACCGGTTTTGCCTATACCGAGAATATCAGCCTCGAAGAGATGCTGGATGCGGCAAAAACTGCGGCGAGCATTGCCGGCGATCCGGTTACCTTCAAACAGGACGGACTCCTTGAAAAGATCCCGGCCGATTATTACAGGATCTCCAGGAAATGGGAAGATGCTTCCGTGGAAGAAAAAGTCCCCTATCTGCAGCAGATCAACAGCAGGGTTTTTGAACTGGACGGGAAGGTGACCAAAGTCTCCGCTTCGCTGGCGGATGAAACAGCCTATGTGCTGTTCTACAATTCCGAGGGCAGGCTCACCTATGACTACCGTCCCCTGGCCAGCTTCCGGGCCCGTTGCGTGATGGAGCAGAACGGACAGATCGAGAGCGGATCCAGTTCCCGTTCTTACCGGAAAGGTTTCGAATGGCTGGGAGAGGACCTGGTGGAGGAGATCGCCCGGGAGGCCGTTGACAATACGAACATTCTTTTCGGGGCCACCCGTCCGGATGCAGGGGAAATGCCGGTGGTGCTCGGTGCCGGCGGGTCAGGCATCCTGCTGCATGAAGCCATGGGACATGCTTTCGAGGCTGACTTCAACCGGAAAAACGAATCCATCTTCAGCGATAAAATGGGAAAGAGCATTGCCCTTGATTTCATTAACATCATCGAAGACGGGACCATCGAACACAACCGCGGCGCCATCAATATCGATGACGAAGGGAACGACGTGAAGAAAGTCTACCTTGTAAAGGACGGCAGGCTTGAAAGTTACATCCACGACCGCATCAGTTCCCGCTTTTACAATGTGGAGCCCACCGGGAACGGCCGGAGGCAGTCCTTCAGGAACATCCCCATCCCCAGGATGCGTTGCACTTACATGGAGAACGGCCCGCATACGAAGGAGGAGATCATCAGCCAGGTGGATTACGGGGTGTATGTGGATAATTTCAGCAACGGACAGGTGAACATCGGGGCAGGTGATTTCACATTTTTCGTGAAATCGGGAACCCTCATCGAAAAGGGGAAACTCACCCGCACCATCAAGGACATCAATATCATCGGGAACGGACCCCAGGCGCTGGCGGACATCACCATGGCAGCTGGTGATTTCAAAATGGACAACGGTACATGGACCTGCGGGAAGGGCGGACAATCGGTCCCGGTAACCATGGGCCTTCCCACCGTACTTGTGAAAAAACTTACTGTAGGAGGAATGTCATGACCAGAAACGAAAAATATGAATTAGCCAGGTGGGCCGTCAAAAACGCCGTAGAAAACGGTGCCGACCAGGCCAGTGTGACGATCTACAACAACAGCAACAGCAGGGTGGAGGTCAGGGAAGAGCAGATCGACAGGCTGGAAAAAGCCAATCGCAACAGCATGCGGATCAACCTGTACGTGGAGAAAAAATATTCCAGTCACTCCACCAACCGGCTGACCAACAAGGACGAGCTGGGGAAGTTCATCCGGCAGGCCATTGCGGGTACGCGATATCTCTCCGAGGATGAATTCAGGACCCTGCCCGATCCCGAGCTCTATTACAGGGGCGGTGGAACGGAGCTGAATACCATGGATCCCGGTTTTGATTCTATTGATCCGCAGCTGAAGATCGATCAGGCATTCAGCACCGAAAAAGAGGTGCTCGGAAAGGATGAAAGGATCATTTCCGTAACTGCCACATACAGTGACGGAAAAAACGAAACGGTGATGGTGACCAGCAACGGATTTGAAGGGGATACGGGGAACACATTCTATTCGCTGGTGGCCTCCGTATCGGTGCGCAGCGGTGATGCACGTCCCCAGTCATACTGGTACGAATCGGCCATTTTCCATGACAAGCTCGTCAGGGAAGGAATCGGCAGTACGGCGCTGGAAAGGGCGCTGCAGAAAATAGGCCAGCAGAAGATCCGGACAGGCACCATGCCCATGATCGTGGAAAACCGGCTGGCTGCAAATGCACTCTCCCCGATTATCCAGGCGTTGCAAGGATCTTCCATCCAGCAAAAGAATTCTTTTTTGATCGGCATGACCGGGGAGAAGATCGGATCCGGACTGATGACCATTGTGGATGACCCTTTTATTATCTCGGGACGGGGATCCAGGCATTTTGACAACGAGGGACTTGCCACCCGGAAACGGACCATCATCGACCGCGGGGTGCTGAAGGAGTATTATATCGATACCTATTACGGGAAAAAACTGGACATGGCGCCCACTTCCGGAGACACCACAAACCTTGTTTTTGACCCGGGTGACAAGAACCTGGAAGAGCTGGTGGCATCCATCGACCGGGGCATCCTGGTCACAGGTTTCAACGGGGGCAACAGCAACGGGTCCACCGGCGATTTCTCCTACGGGATCGAAGGATTCCTGATCGAGAAGGGGAAGCGCGTGCAACCCGTATCGGAAATGAACATCACCGGGAATTTCAAACAGGTCTGGAAGGACCTGGTGGCTGTGGGCAACGATGTCTACACCCAGTCCTCCTGGAGGACCCCCTCGCTTGTATTTGACAATATCCAGTTCAGCGGACTTTGAGTTCCGATCGTCCTCCCGGTGAGCAGTCGACACTATTCCGCCTGCTCATCCGGCGAAGACAGGTAAAGTCCCACATGTGAAATGGCCGGAGGGTTAAGGGCATCTTCGATCACCAGTTTCAGCTCGGATGTGGTGACCGGATGGGTGCACAGGATCCGCTTGTACCCGATGGTGGTCCCCCGGGCCACCTCCTCCCAGTCGCCGGATGGCGATCGTACCTCCACCCTGAAAGCACTGATGCGCTGGCCGATCCTGATGGGTTCCTGCAGCATGATCCTGTCGAAGGTCCGCTCCCCCTTCAGGCTGATGAGGATCTCCACGGGCACATCCGGGCGGCTGGCGATCCAGTAGGTATCAGGATTCACATCGGTGATGGATGAAGCCGGGTAGTTCCCGGCGCTGCGATCCCCGCTGCGATGGTCCCCGCTGCCCACCTTCACCGGAGCCCCTTCGGCCAGGTCCAATGCAAAGGTTTGGTCAATGATCTGCCTGAATTCGCGGAGGCTTGCTGCGTCGGATTCATGGATGAGACCCCTCCTGTCAGGGGGCAAATTCAGCAGCAGCACCCCGTTGCGCCCAACAGATTTATAGTAGATATCCACCAGCTCCTGCGGGGATTTCACCAGGGAATCCTCATCCGCGTGGTAGAACCATCCCGGCCGGATGGAAACATCGCACTGACCGATGAGCCAGCGGTTCCCTTCCGGATCGCCCCTGTTCAGGTATGCCTGATCCGAAGCGCCGATGACCAGGTTCTCATCCGAGATGACGGACCAGAAGGTTTCCCCGGCAAAGCCCTTTTCATTTCCCACCCACCGGATGTCCGGTCCCGCATCGGAAAAGATCTTGATCCCGGGTTGCAGCTCTTTTACCAGGGCAAAGGTTTCTTCCCAGCCGTAATAAGTTTCCCTGTCGATTCTCCGCTCCTCGTTGGCACCCCCGTAATATCCATCCCCCCCGTTGGCACCGTCGAACCAGATCTCGTTGATCTCCCCGTAACCGGTCAGCAGTTCCTTAAGCTGGTTCCGGTAATAGGTGATGTATGCAGGTCTCCCGTAATCAGGATGGTTCCTGTCCCACGGAGAAAGGTAGAGCCCCACTTTCAATCCGTATTTCCGGCAGGCATCCACAAATTCCCTGACCACATCGCCCTGTCCATTTTTATATGGACTGCTCTTCACGCTGTGATCCGTGTAGGCACTGGGCCACAGGCAGAAACCGTCATGATGTTTGGCTGTCAGGATCAGCTGTTTCAATCCCCCGTCCCGTGCGACCCTGGCCCACTGTTCCGCATTCAGCGCGGTCGGATTGAACAGGGCAGGATCCTCGTCCCCGTATCCCCATTCCTTATCTGTAAACGTATTGACGGTGAAATGAATGAACCCCACCGTTTCCATTTTCTGGTATTCAACCTGTTCGGGTGAGGGTACCACCACCCGGATTCCGGACCCATTTTCATCCGAAGATGAGTGATGGCATCCTGAAGCCAGGAAAATCAACAAAAAGGTGAAGGTAAGTGTTAAGAATTGTGCGGTCCTGTTTGCTTTTTTCATTTGTAGCGCCTCATGTGATGACCTGCTAAAATTAAAAAATATTTCTCTGCATGATGGTGGAATACATCATGATCATACCGGTCGCTTTCGGAGCGGCATTGCTTACTTTTTTTTCGGGTTTCGGGCTGGGCACGATCCTGATGCCGGTGTTCGCCATATTTTTCCCGGTGGAGATCGCCATTGCCCTGACAGCCATTGTGCACCTGTTGAACAACCTTTTCAAGGCAACCCTGATCTGGAAAGAGATCAACTGGAAGGTGGTGCTCTGGTTCGCCCTTCCTGCCGCTGCGGCGGCATTCGGAGGTGCCCTGCTGCTGGACCGGCTGGCCGGACAGACCGATATCCTTACTTATGAGATCGGGGAACGGACCATGAAGATCACCGTGCTGAAATTGGTCATCGCCTTTCTCCTGGTAATCTTTGCCGTTATGGAAATCCATAAACGGCTGGAGCAGATCCGGCTAAACAGGAAATTCCTGCCCCTTGGCGGATTGCTGTCAGGATTTTTCGGAGGACTCTCCGGGCACCAGGGCGCCCTTCGGTCCATGTTCCTTCTGAGAGCTGGCCTGGACAAGGAAGGTTTCATTGCCACGGGGATCATGGCGGCCATCGTGATCGATATCTCCCGTCTTTCCGTGTACGGCACCTCGTTCTTTGCAAAGCACTTCAGAACACTCGGAGATGATTCCGCGATGCTTCTTGCGGCCGCCTCCCTGGCTGCTTTCGCGGGTTCCTGGTTCGGCAGAAGGGTGCTCCGCAAAATTACCTTCCGGGGCGTGCAGCTCACGGTGGGCATCCTGATCCTGTTGCTGGCCCTGCTGATGGGAGCCGGCATCATTTAATATGTATCAGAGCGTGGGCTGGGACTTCAACCGATCCACCTCCTTTTTTGCGGCCGGGCCGATCTTGAGGGCAAATTTCCGGGGCCAGGGATTCCGGGGTGACCTGTCCATCAGAAGGGCCGGCGGAGGAAGGCAGATAAACTGGCTGTTCTTCCAGATGATCTTTTTTTCAACCACTTCTCCTGTCATGTAATCCTTTGCCTCCTCAGGGGAAACCAGCAGCAGGCTGGCAATAACCTCGGCACCAAGCAAAATGATCACATACGGATTGGCAATTTCGATCTCCTGGCGGATCCACGGGATACTTCTGGTGGCGTATTCCATGTATTTTGATCTGTTTTCATGTACATCCTTCTTTCCCAGCCTGTGGTATTTCTTCACATGGTCCTCGTCAAACAAGAATACTTTTACCAGGTTTGTCAACCAGCATTCATCCCTGGTGATCCCAAGGGTTTCCAGGATGATCTCATCCAGTTCCTGACCCGAAACCGTGGTCCGTATCCTTGAGCCGTCAAAATAAGGCTCCGTGGAAAAAGGAGCATTGCAGTCATAGAGGGGTACATCGGGAATATCCTTCACAAAATATAATTTCGCGGAAGGGAGGGCTCCGATGACCATCACCTTGCTGATGGCTGCTGACATGGGGACCACCGTGTCCACCGGATTGCCGTACAGGTACGTGGTGTTATCGGGGAATTTAATGCTTTCCTTATACTCTTTGTAGCATTTTTTCTGGTATTGATAAATGGTCATTTTTTGTAGATATGCAGATTAAGCTGACAAATTACAATTTTATTCTTATCAATGGAAATAAGCAGAATGATATCTCAGCTACAGGTCGTCTGATTCGCAGAAAAGGAAGGGGATGTCTCAAAAGGGATACCCTTTTCTTATTTAGTTCTCGCAACGTGCTAATTTTGCTGGCGCAAAAAGATGCCAGGTTGCTTCAAAAGTATCCCTCAGTTAAGGTAGAAATGGGACTCACGAGACATCCCCTTCCTTTTATTGGCTTACAGGCCGAAAGCATAATAATATGTGCCCGGATAATCCTCGTACACCCCTTCCAGCATGACTCCGCCTTCTGTTTTTTCAAGATATTTCACAAAATCTTCCACACTGCCGGTGGGCTTTCCGTCCACTTTTGTAATGATAAATCCTTCACGCATATCCGTGTGCCGCTTCAGCGTACCGGCCGACAATTGCGTCACTTTTAATCCGCCGTCGATCTCAAGTTTGCGGGCGGTCTGCTGATCGATTTCTTCCAGTTCGATCCCCAGGATATCCAGGACTCCTGCAGCTTCTTTTTCAACCAGCCTGGTATCGCCTTCCTGGTTGCGGAGGGTGACGCTGAATTCCATTTCCTTCCCTTTCCGGTCCACCAGCAACGCTACCTCGTCGCCCGGACGGTGCTGCCCGATGACCTCCAGCAGCTGGCTGGAAGTTCTGGTTTCCGTACCATTCACAGACTGGATCACGTCCCCGACTTTGATCCCTGCTTCACCGGCCGCACTGCCTGCCGTGATGCTGTCCACATACACTCCTTCGGTCACATCCAGATCCAGCTCCCTGGCCAGGTTTCCGTCCACACTCCTGATCATCAGTCCCAGGTAGCCCCTCTGGACTTTCCCGTATTTGATCAGATCCTCCACCACCTTGCTGACAATGTTGGAGGGAACCGCGAAACCGTAACCGGCATACACCCCGGTCGTGCTGGCAATGGCGGTGTTGATCCCCACCAGTCCCCCCTGCAGATTGACAAGGGCACCACCGCTGTTCCCGGGATTGATGGCCGCGTCGGTCTGGATAAAGGACTCGATCGCGGTCACATCTCTGAGAATGTTAATGTTGCGCGCCTTGGCGCTGACGATCCCGGCGGTGACCGTGGAGCTCAGGTTGAACGGATTCCCGACGGCCAGGACCCACTCACCCACTTCCACATTGTCCGAATTCACCAGCGGAAGGGAAGGCAGGTCCTTTGCTTTGATCTGCAACAGCGCCAGGTCCGTGGACGGATCCGTCCCGATGACTTTCGCTTTGAATACCCTGTTGTCGGTAAGGGTTACCTCCACGTCATCGGCCTTATCGATCACATGATTGTTCGTGACAATGTACCCTTCAGGATTGATAATCACTCCGGAGCCGGAGCCGATCCGCATCCGTGGTTCACCCGAATAGGGTTCCTCAGACCTGAATTCGGGACCGAAGAAACGGCGGAAGAAATCATCGTCGAAATAATCCCTGAACTGGTCCGGGATCTGCTGATCCCTCATGTTCCTCTGGCTCTGCACAATGGTGGACTGGATATTCACCACGGCAGGCATCACCTGCTTTGCTGCTTCAGTAAAATCCAGCGGGATGATCTCACCCTCATCGTTTACCGTATAGGCTGCACCCACCACCGGGGTTCCTGAAATATGCTCGATCTTGACTGTTTTTCCCCCGTTCCGTTCCATGAGCTGGTAAGCTCCGATGGTCAGGGCGCTGCCCAGTATTGCAGCGATCAGAATCATACTGAATTTTTTTACTTGCATTGTTTTGTCCTCCTTGATTTTATTTCCTTCAATGATGGCTCAAACCATATGCCACCAATATTGATAAATTCTCTATCCATCAGCAAAATTAACCGATTATTACAGTCATAGAACGTGAACATGGGGCTCCCGGGTCTGCTCTTAACATTATTTAATATTTACCCATATCCCGCCCGGTCATTCTGTCAGTCTTCTGGCCTGCTATCCTCTGTCATGATGTCATTTCTTGTGTCCATACAGTTTTTAAAGGTTTTACAATGAGGTGATTGCTTTCATCTCTGCCGGACAGACACATCGCTGGCGCAGGGTTTGTGATATGGGAACCGGTTTTGATTATTGAAATTGAAAGGAGATCAGAATATGGAATTTGAAAAATATACGATCAAATCACAGGAAGCTGTTCAGAAAGCACAACAGCTTGCCTTGGAGAAACAGCACCAGGCCATCGAATGCGCCCACCTCCTGAAGGGGATCATCACGGTGGATGAAAATGTATTGCCTTTCATCCTGAAAAAGCTGTCCATTCATCCTCAGCATGTGGAAGCTGCGCTCGACAGAATGATCGAGGGTTTTCCCAGGGTGAGCGGCGGGGACAAGTACCTGTCGCGTGAAGCCACCGAAGCGCTCAATAAAGCAGAGGCTTCCGTGAAGGAGTTCGGCGACGAGTATGTGGCCCTGGAACACATCCTTTTGGGGATCCTGCGGTCGGGCAGCCAGGTAAGCAGGATGCTTAAGGATGCCGGGATGAATGAGAAGGATCTGATGGAGGCCATCAGGACCCTGAGGAAGGGAGCCAGGGTGAACAGCCATTCGGCGGAAGAGACCTACAATGCACTTGAAAAATATGCCATTCACCTGAACCAGCTGGCAGAGGCGGGAAAGCTGGATCCGGTGATCGGAAGGGATGAGGAGATACGCCGCGTGCTGCAGATCCTGACAAGGCGGACCAAGAACAATCCCATCCTGGTGGGGGAACCGGGCGTCGGGAAAACAGCCATTGCCGAAGGGATCGCGTTCAGGATCGTCAGCGGGGACGTTCCGGACGACCTTCTGACCAAGGAGATCTTCTCACTGGATATGGGTGCCCTGATTGCCGGGGCGAAATACAAAGGTGAATTTGAAGAGCGCCTGAAAGCCGTGGTCAAGGAAGTGATCGCATCGGAAGGCCGGATCATTCTTTTCATCGATGAGATCCACACCCTGGTGGGGGCCGGGGGCGGAGAAGGGGCAATGGATGCTGCCAACATTCTGAAGCCCGCCCTGTCGAAAGGCGACCTGAGAGCCATCGGGGCCACCACCCTGAATGAATTCCAGAAATACTTCGAAAAGGACAAAGCGCTGGAGAGGCGTTTCCAGAAAGTATATGTGGATGAACCGGGTGAGGAAGATGCCATTTCCATTCTCAGGGGGATCAAAGAAAGGTATGAGAATTACCACAGGATCAGGATCAAGGATGAAGCGATCGTCGCGGCCGTCCAGCTTTCCCAGCGGTATATCACAGACCGGTTCCTTCCCGACAAGGCCATCGACCTGATCGATGAATCGGCAGCGCACCTGCGGCTGGAGATGAATTCCAAGCCCGAATCCATCGACACCCTGGAAAGGAAGATCCAGCAGCTGGAGATCGAAAGGGAAGCTGTCAAGCGTGAAAAAAATAAGGAGCGGGTGGATCAGCTTTCCAGGCAGATCGCCGATCTGGAGGATGAGCATAAGCAGCTGATCGCCGCCTGGGAAGATGAGAAATCCATCGTGGAGGAGATCCAGAAGACCAAGCAGCGGATCGAAGAGATGCGGTACAAAGCTGAAAAAGCAGAAAGGGAAACCGATCTGGCCACCGTGGCGGAGATCCGGTACGGACATCTGCCGGCAGCCGAGCAGGAACTGAAGGATACCATCATGAAGCTGCAGGAATATGAAAAGGAAGGGAAGCGCCTGGTGCGGGAAGAAATTACGGCCGAGGACATCGCGGAGGTGGTCTCCCGGTGGACCGGGATCCCTGTGAACCGGATGCTGCAGAGCGACCGGGAAAAGCTGCTGCACATCGAAGAGGAGCTCCACCGCCGGGTGGTGGGACAGGATGAGGCGATCTCGGCCGTCTCGGCCGCCATCCGCAGGAGCCGCACCGGGCTTTCGGACGAGCGCCGGCCGGTTGGCTCGTTCCTGTTCCTGGGAACCACCGGTGTGGGGAAAACGGAGCTGGCCAAAGCACTTGCCGAATACCTGTTCAACGATGAAAGCCTGATGACCCGCATTGACATGAGCGAGTACCAGGAACGTCATGCGGTATCCCGGCTGGTGGGCGCACCCCCGGGATATGTGGGTTATGAGGAGGGAGGCCAGCTGACGGAGGCCGTGCGGAGGAAGCCCTACTCGGTGATCCTGCTGGACGAGATCGAGAAGGCCCATCCCGATACCTTCAATATCCTGCTCCAGGTGCTGGAGGACGGGCGCCTGACGGACAACAAGGGGCGCGTGGCCAATTTCAAGAACACGATCATTATCATGACCTCAAACATCGGCTCAGGGATCATCCATGAGAACTTCGAGAATGTGAAGGAAGAGGAGCTGGAAGAAGTGATCGAAAGGACCAGGAACCAGGTTTTTGAACTGCTGAAAAAAAGTGTGCGCCCCGAATTCCTGAACCGGATCGACGAACTGGTGATGTTCCGGCCGCTGACCGTTGATCACATGGAAGGGATCATCCGCATCCAGCTGAGGAACCTGGAAAAGGTGCTGAAAAAGCAGGAGATCACCATCGAGGTCACCGACCGGTGCATGGAGTACCTGAAACGGGAGGGATTTGACCTTCAGTTCGGTGCACGGCCCCTGAAAAGGCTCATCCAGAAAAAGATCCTGGACGGATTGTCCATGGCCATCCTGGAAGACAGGGTTTCCCCTGGCATGCATGTGAAGATTGATGCGGAAGACCACCAGGTGGTCTTCCGTCCCGTGCCCCGAAAAAATGCTTCTTAATCCTTCACCGGAGATTCATACATTTTTTCTTAAAATTCAAACGTTTCCCGGGTCTCCCCGCAACGCAGCATTGCATCGCCGAAATATGGATTCCTGATCTCTTCGCTGGTGCTCAGCCAATAGGCGCCATTGTTATCCAGCGCCATGGGACAGAACTGGTAATAGATTGTCCCCTCCTGTAAGCCGAATGCTTTAACGGCCTCGTAAAGCGCCTGGTTGAACCCGGCAAATTCGTTTCTTTGTATTTCAATATCATGCCTTTCGGAAATCGTTTCCAGAGATTGGTTCATTCTCCCCGCCAGGTGCATCCAATCCACGTGGGCGTCGGGATTCAACAGGTCCACATCCACTGCTTCCAGGGCAGCATGCAGATCCTGTCCGAATGCAGCCACTTTGTGCGGATCTGACTCCACGAACGCATCTTTCATGGAAATATATGTCTGAAACAGTTCCTGAAGTTGTTTTTTGAATGCCTCAACGGTGACTGCGACCTCCCCTCCTTCACGGTTCATCATGCTGGGCTTCCCCGCAAGCTGTGCGGCTGCATCGATCCTGAATACCCCGTTCACGACAATCTCTTCTCCCTCCTGCAATCCGCTTTCCACCACGTACTGATCTCCCGCAGCCGGCCCGAGCGTGATCTCCCTGTAACGGAATGTGGGCCGGTCCCTGTCCGGCACCCTGACATAAACCACCGCCCGTTTCCCGGTCCAAAGAATGGAGGACGATGGAATGAGGAGCGCTTCCGATCCTCCGGCGATTTGTGATTCAACCTTTCCGCGGACGAACATTTCCGGCTTGAAGATCAGCCGTGGATTATCCTGTTCCACACGGATCCCCGCAACCCTTGTATCCGGATGGATGAAAGGGTCTATATAAGCCACCCTTCCCGTAAATGTCTGTCCCGGAAAGGATTGCAGCTGGTAGCTGACCTTGTCGCCTTTGCTGATCCAGGGCAGGTCGCTTTCATATGCATCGAACATGATCCAGACACGGGTGAGATCAATCACCTCAAAAAGCGCCGAACCTTCATTCACATAGTCCCCGGACGACACATGCTTTTTTGTTACCGTGCCTCCGATGGGCGATCGGACGTCGAAATAAAGCACGGGTTCCCCTTTTTCGATGATGGCGTCGATCTGCGCCCCGGTGAGGTCCCACAGCTCCAGCCTGCTTCTCGCCGCCCTGTATAATCCGGGCTGCTCATCCCTGCCCCTGGCCGCTTCGATCAGTTCCCGCTGTGCGGTGACCAGTTCCGGAGAGTACAATGAGGCCAGTTTTTCTCCCTGCTGAACCCTTTCGCCGGTAAAGTTTACATAGAGCTTTTCAATCCTGCCTCCGAACCTTGCGGTGAGCACCGAGATCCTTCTCTCATCCGCCTTCACCTTTCCCTGCAGGAGGAGCTCCTGTACCGGTCTTCCGCGTTCAACCCGGAGGGTCTGCACCTCTGCAAGCTTTGCGGCAGATTCGGTCATCCCCAGCTCCTCCGGATCCAGGACCTGACCGCCTTCATTCATATCCGATACCGGGATCAGGTCCATTCCGCAGATGGGACACTGACCCGGTTCTTCTCTCCGGATCTGCGGATGCATGGAGCATGTCCAGGTGGTTTCCCCGGAGTGATCATGCGTCCCGGCGACCACCTGTTCCGGGCTCCCGGAAAGATCCGTCGGACGATCCCCGGGATGGTTCCCGTTCGTGTTTGGATGAAAGAGTACCCATCCCAGGAAAATTCCCGCCGCCAGAAACAGGGATCCCCAGATGGTTTTCTTCTTTATTTTGCTGATATATTTTTTCATCGCGATGAATTATTACCGTGTGACATTGCCTTTCATTGTTGATTGCCTCTCATTGTTAATTGCCCCTCAGGTAGTCCATGAATGAGACGGCAGCCTGCCTGTCCGCCCGTGCCCGTTCCAGTTCCAGTGCATAAAAGAGGAGTTTTCTCTCCAAGCGCAGGATCTCCTCGAAATTGTTTCCGTCGGTTGCATAAGCGGTCTCGAGCAGACGAATGGACTTTTTCGCAAGCTGTTCCTGACGCCCGTAGAGGGTCATCCGCCTGGAGGCGTCCAGGTATTCATTCCAGGTTTTCTCGAAAAGTGTTTCCAGCCTGTTTTCCTTATCTGTCTTTTCATTTTCCCTGGCTGTTTCCAGGTAGGCAGCCTCCCTGATCATGGATTTGTACTTTTCCCTGTACAGGGGGATGGAGATCCCGATGCGCGGGAACATCAGGGCATCATTGAAGCCACTCTGATTTTGGCCTTCCCCGATAAAAATGTAATCCACACCCACGGAAAAACCGGGTCTGCCCATCTTTCTGGCAAGTTCTTTCCCGGCACTGAGCGCCTCCCTCTGGAAATCAAGCGACAGCAGCTGATGGTTCATGGCCAGGATGGAGTCCCGCATGGCCTGTTTTTCCAGCACAGGGTCTGTGTTCCACAGGGTATCCGGAAAAAAGACCGGTTCCTGTTCCGTATGGAGCAGGTTGAAGAACTCCACCTCCAGGGCAGCCTTCCGGTCCATGAGCAGGGCCAGCCTGTTTTCCAGGTCACCCGTTTCCATGTCAATTCTGTACCGGTCCACCACCGAACTCATGCCCGCTTCAATTTTCACCATTGCCAGATTGCGGAAGGTCTCCAGGATCCGGATATTATTCCGCAGGATGGAAATGGCTTTCTCATTGAAATAAAGGCTGTAATAGGTATGTCTCACCTCGTTGAAAAGGGCCGACCTGGCTTCCCGGAAAGCCTCAAATTTCGCCCCGGCCTGCCGGGTGGCCATTGTCTCTCTGGCTCCGAGGGTCCCGAACCAGGGAAACATCTGGGAGGCCGAGACCCTGAATTCCTGAGGGCCCAGCCTGGTCTCCACCGGCCGGATGAAATAGCCGAAGGCAAGGTTCGGATCGGGAAGTGCACCGGCCTGCGGCACGGTTTCCATGGCTGCCAGATATTCGTTGAACCTGCCTCTTAATCCCGGATTGTTCTCGGCTGCAAGCACCAGGTACCTGTTCAGCGGTTCCTGTGTGCCGGCTGGCACACCCGTGACCAGGAGCGAGGTGATCAGCATGATTTTATGGAAGATTGCGTATTTCATTTCATGTATTTTCTTTCATGTTGCCATTCATATGATGTTCAATACGTACCTGTCTCTCCCTCCACATGCTGTAGAGGATGGGCACCACGAACATGGTCATCACCTGGATCACCATCCCGCCGAACAGCGGGATGGCCATGGGGACCATGATATCGGATCCTTTCCCGGTGGAAGTCAGCACCGGGATCAGTGCAATGATGGTGGTGGCTGCGGTCATCATGGCAGGACGCACCCGCTTGCTGCCGGCATCAACGACCGAATCCCTTACCTCACTGATGGTGACCGGCTTGTTACGGCGAAAGACCTGCATGAGGTATGTACCCATGATCACCCCGTCATCCGTGGCAATTCCGAACAGGGCAATGAAACCCACCCATACCGCCACACTCAGGTTGATGGTCCCCATCTGGAACAATTCCCGCATGTGGACACCTGCCAGGCTGAAATTCATGAACCAGCCCTGGCCATAAAGCCAGAGCATCAGGAATCCCCCGGAAAATGCCACCAGGATCCCGGAAAAGATCATCGACGAGGTAACCACCGACCTGAACTGGAAATAGAGGATCAGGAAGATGATGATCAGGGAAACAGGAATGACGATCATCAATCTTCTTGCAGCCCTGACCTGGTTTTCATAGTTCCCTGTGAATACATAGCTGACACCTGCCGGCAACACCAGTTCCCCGGATTCGATCCTCTGCTCCAGCACCTGCCTGGCATTTTCCACCACATCCACTTCCACATAACCGGGCTTTTTGTCAAATATGACATACCCCACCAGGAATGTATTCTCACTTTTAATCATCTGGGGACCGCGCACATAGGTGATTTCCGCCAGTTCTCCGAGGGGGACCTGGATTCCCGATGGGGCCGGGATCAGCACCTCCTTCAGGGCCTCCGGACTGTCCCTGTATTCCCGGGCATACCGGGCCCTGACCTGGAAACGCTCCCTTCCCTCCACCGTGGTGGTCAGGGGCATTCCGCCGATGGCCGTACCGATGTACATCTGCAAATCACCGATGGTAAGTCCGTACCTGGCAATGGCCTTCCTGTCGATGTCGATTTCCAGGTAGGGCTTCCCCACCACCCTGTCGGCGAACACCGATGCGGGTTCGATCCCCGGCACCTCTTTCAGCTGTTCTTCAAGATCGAACCCGGTTTCTTCAATGGATTCCAGGTCAGGCCCGAACACCTTGATCCCCATGGGAGCCCGCATCCCCGTCTGAAGCATGACCAGCCGGGTCTGGATAGGCTGCAGTTTCGGCGCCGATGTCAGTCCGGGGATGGCCGATGCGGCTACAATCTCTTCCCATATATCGTCGGGAGAACGAATGTGATCCCGCCACTGCCGGAAATATTTGCCCCGCTTGTCCGGCATCAGATCCTCCTTCCGCACCAGGTGCGGGGTATTCCGGCCGGGATCGTACAGGGTGCTGTCAGATAGCACGAACGCGCCGTCCCGGTTGACCCTGAAGCGGACACGGCGTCCATCCTCGTCCAGGATATATTCCGGTTTGTAATTGATCACGTTTTCGAACATGGAAGTGGGAGCGGGATCCAGTGCCGAGTTCACCCGGCCCCATTTCCCGACCACATGCTCCACCTCGGGGATGGCATTCACCTTTCTGTCAAGCAAAGCGATCACCTCCAGGTTCTCCCCGATGCCCGAATGCGGCATGGTGGTGGGCATCAGCAAGAATGATCCCTCATCCAGGGCGGGCATGAATTCTTTTCCGATACCCGGGAAGGTATTTTGCACCGCCCTCCAGGCTCTGGTTCCTTTCACCCCGTCAGGCATAAAGCCGAACACCCTGTCTGTCCCCCGCCAGGTGAGGATCCCCAGCAACACGATGAGGATGGGGATGGCCAGGAACTTCCATTTGTTGGCCAGGCTCCACCTCAGGATGGGCCTGTAATACCTGACGATCGTCATCAGGATCCCCAGCACCAGTGCCACCAGCACCACTGCGAAAAGGATGTTCACAAAAAGACTGTTCCCTGCACCCAGGGGCATCCATTCTACTGCCAGAAAATACAGGACAAGGATCAGTACCAGGGCAATGTTGATATAATTTACGAATTGCCGCTTCCCATCAGGCCACCTGTGCTCGAGCAAACCATTCACCCCGAAACCGATCAGCACCAGGGCAAGCCAGGCCTGGTAAAAAATGATCAATCCCAGCGCTGCCACGACCAGACCAATGTGAAGGATCCTGCGGACCCTCTTCCTGTCAATGCGGATGGAAAATACCAGATGGGCCAGGGCCGGAATGAAGATCAGTCCGATGACCAGCGCTGAGATCATGGCGAATGTCTTGGTGAATGCCAGGGGCCTGAACAATTTTCCTTCTGCGGCCTGCATGGCAAACACCGGCAGGAAACTCACCACCGTGGTGAACAGTGCTGTAATGACCGCCGAAGCCACCTCGATGGTGGCATCATAGACTACCCCGAGCAGCTTCCTGCCTCGGGTTCCCTTATTTTCCGGCATTTCTAAATGCCTGACAATGTTTTCCGTGAAAACAACCCCCACATCCACCATCACCCCGATGGCAATTGCGATCCCGGAGAGGGCCACAATGTTTGCATCCACCCCGAACTGCCGCATGGTGATGAAGGTCATCAGCACACCCAGGGGAAGGAGGCCTGAAATAAGCAGCGAGGCCCGCAGGTTGAACACCAGCAAGATCACCACCAGGATGCTGATGATGATCTCCTCGGTCAGGGCTGATTCCAGGGTTCCCAGCGTTTCTTTGATCAGACCGGTACGGTCATAAAAAGGAACGATGGTCACTTTGGATTCGGTACCGTCTTCAAGCGTCCTGGAGGGAAGTCCCGGGGATATTTCCCCGATCTTCTCCTTGACGTTGTTGATCGCCTCCAGCGGATTGGCCCCATACCTGGCCACCACCACCCCGCCGACGGCCTCAACCCCGCCCTTATCCAGTCCCCCCCTCCGGGTGGCCGGTCCTGCTTGCACCCTGGCCACATCCCTGATTCGGATGGGAACATGATTTCGCACCGCCACCACACTTTCCTCGATATCTTCCAGGGACCGGATGTAACCGAGTGCCCTGACCAGGTATTCCACCCGGTTGAATTCCAGGGTCCTTGCCCCGATATCAAGGTTGCTGTTCCGGACCGCTTCCATCACCTGTCCCACGCTGACCCCGTGGGCCTTCAAGGCTACCGGGTCTATGTCCACCTGGTATTCCTTTACGAAACCGCCGATGGATGCCACCTCGGCCACCCCTTCTGCCGATGCAAGGGCATACCGCACATAAAAGTCCTGTATGGTGCGCAGTTCCTGCGGGTCCCAGCCCCCTGCCGGATTTCCCTGCCGGTCCCGTCCTTCGAGGGTGTACCAGTAGATCTGTCCCAGTGCCGTGGCATCCGGACCCAGTGTCGGGCTCACCTCACCTGGGAGGGTCCCGGGCGGAAGGGAGTTGAGTTTTTCAAGAATCCGGGAACGGCTCCAGTAGAATTCCACATCCTCATCGAAAATGATGTAAATGCTGGACAGCCCGAAGATGGAGTTGCTCCGGATGTCCCTGACCCCCGGAATGCCAAGCAGCGAAGTGGTCAGGGGATAGGAGATCTGGTCTTCCACATCCCTCGGGGAACGACCCGGCCATTCGGTGAAGACGACCTGCTGGTTCTCCCCGATGTCGGGGATGGCATCCACCGGCACGGGATCCCTGGGAAAGATCCCCGTATCCCAGGTAAAAGGAGCCGTGGCGATCCCCCATGCCGCAAAAAGCACCAGCAGCAGGAGTGTCACCAGTTTGTTTTCAAGAAAGAATTTGATGAATCTGTTGATCATGTCCTTAAGATTAATCTGAAATAAGACCTGGATGGTTTCCCTTCAGGGCTTTTCAGATTAAAAAGGACTGGATCATGGAATATATGTCATGTTTCCCGGTGGGGGGCAGGCGGTACCTGGGTAGCTTGTTAAACCTTTCACTGCCGTTTCGTTCCGGCAGCACTGTGGATGTGCGGACTGCCTCAAGCAGATGGATCACGCTTCCCGGGGGAATTTCAGTGGAAAGGGATGAAAGGAAAAGATCCTCTTCCGGGTCAACAGTGATGGTGGAATCATCACAGTGATGCGGATCTTCTTCAGCCGCATCATGGCATTCCATGTCTCCGTGGTGGCCTGTTTCACAACAGTTTTTTGCATCGGAGAACATGGCAATATCATACAGCCTGTCCCTGCAGAAGTGCATGTCCAGTGTGAGTCCCGTTGTAGAAACTGCAACCAGGACCGACAATGCCATATGAAACACCATTCGGATCATTAACCTTTAAACAATCGGGCCTGAAAATTGTTGATATGGATGATCGACTGAGAATAAAAGATCGGAAAATATTACTTTTATATAGAGAATTGTATCATCCTTAAAACCAAAAATTCAAGTTATGAAGTCAGAAGTTTATATCAACAGTGAAGAATTGCGGAAACAGCTGAACACGCTTTTAAGCGATTACCAGATCTATTACCAGAATCTGCGTGCGTTTCACTGGCTGGTGAAAGGACCCCAGTTCTACCAGCTGCATGCAAAATTTGAAGAGTTTTACGATCAGGCTGCTGACGACATCGATGAGATCGCGGAGCGTATCCTGATGATCGGCGGCAAACCGCTGCACACCTTCGAAGATTATCTGAAAAACGCAACCATCAAGCCGGAGAAAGACCTGGTGAAACCGGCGGACATCCTTCCAAGGCTGGTTTCGAATGCGGAATCACTGCTCGGTTCGTGCCGCAAGGTTGTTAAAACAGCCGCCGATGCGGACGACGAAGGAACGGTGGCGCTGATGAGCGATTTTATCAGCTATACCGAAAAACAACTGTGGATGCTGAACAGCCTCGGTTAAAACACTGAAGCGTCGCACAGGACGTTTCATTCGAAAAAGGGTGGGGACAACAGGGTGGTCCCTGCCCTTTTTCATTGTAAGGCCGTTAATACTCGATTCCTTTCCTCGCCTCAATTCCGCGGGTATAATAATGTTTGATCTCCTTCATCTCTGTGACCAGATCGGCGGTATCGATCAATCCCTGCGTGGCATACCGGCCGGTGATCACGATCTCCGTCCCCGCTGATCTGTTATCCAGGATCCCGATCAATTCTTCTTCAGTGAATAGTCCGTAGTATATGGCAATACAGGCCTCATCCAGGACCACCAGGTCATAATCGCCCGAGCGGATCACCTTCTCTACCTCCGCAAGTCCCCTTCGGGCGGCTTCAATATCCTCTTTCTGAGGCTCCTTCACGATAAAACAACCCCTCCCGTACTGCTGCACCGTCATGCCCGGGAGCATTCGCCCGATGGCTTCATTTTCCGAATAGGTCCTCCCCTTGACAAACTGGGCAATGAACACCTTTTTCCCGGCACCCACCGCCCTCAGTGCAAGACCGAAAGCCGCCGTTGTTTTCCCCTTTCCGTTACCCGTGTATAGCTGTATATATCCCTTCATGGCACACAATGATCCTGGTTTTCATAAATTTAAGGATTCCGGCTGACAATCCCTCAGGGGTCAAAACAGAATCCCCCCGGATTGATCCCCACCCGGAAGGTATCCACCGGCTCTCCTCCCGGCAGGAACCGATAAACCACTCCACGCTGCACATAATCGATGGCATCGGCAGCATAGATTTCGGATGTGACCGGGTCCACGGCAAGGCCGTAATATCCCCCGGAAAAAGCGCCATCGGCGGAATAGGGAATGAACCGCTCCGGATCGGTTTCGGAAAGGACCGGATGCCGGTAGATATCCCTGCAGATAAAATAAAGGGTATCGCCCGTCCCGTTGATGGCGATCTCCGAAAGCCGGTCGCCCAATTCGAACCTGAAGATCCTTTCCACCCGGCGGGTTTCCGCATCAATCCGTATCAGACCGGGGGCCTCGTAGCCGTATGGATTTCCCTCATACCCGCCGTCCGTCACCGTCCAGAGCTTCTGGTACCGGTCCATCACCAGCGAGGTGGGCTGTTTCAGTACCTCAATGGAATCCACCAGCCTGTCTGTCTCCGTGTCGATCACCAGGATCTGGTTGTCAAAGCTCCAGCTGTTGGTGAACACGAACCTGCCATGCTGCACCATCTGGTCGGTCGGATGCTGGGAGAAGCGGGGATTGCGGTTGTTCACGTCGATGGATCCGGTGATCGTGAATGCAACCGGGTCTATCACGGTGATCGCCCTGGCATACAGGTCGGTCACATAGGCTTTGCGGTCGCTCACAAAATGGATGTGGCGGGGCGATGTGAGCCCGGTGATCTTCCCCGCATACGCATATGTCCCCGCATGCATCACCTGGATTTTCCCGCTGCCGTTCATCACAACAAATGCAAGCGAATCCCGGATGGCCATTGCCTGGGCCACGTCTCCCAGGGGCAGCTGGTTTTTGCTGAAAAACACATCGTTGAACACCTCCCCGGTGACCGGATCATACCGGGACAGGGAAGCGTTCCCGTACATGAAATTCCCCTCGTTGACGACGAAGAGTCCATGGCCTGGTTCCCTGAATTTTTCCGGTTCGAAATCCCATAATACATCATCATCCATGCAGGAAACCAGCAGGACCACGCAGAGGATCCATACGGATAAGCTTCTCGGGGTCATCTGGAATCGAATTTAATCATGCACTGGAACATGAAATTCCTGCCAGGCATGGGCCGGTACAAAACGGAATGATAGGTCTCGTTAAACAGGTTGTAGATCTTCATCTCGGCCGACAGGAGCACCTTGCCGATCCGGAGCTCCTTTCCGGCGGCCACATCGTTCATGTAATACGGATAGAGCCAGTCCCTCCGTGTAATGTCATTGCTGGAGGTGGTGTACCGCTCGCTGTATGAATTGTGCTGGAAAGTGATGAAGAAACCCCTGTAAGAAAGGTTGATCCTCAGGTTCCCCGAATGGAGCGGTACATAGACAAGCTGCTTTCCGTAGGATTCATCACCCCAGATGAGCGGATCGCCGTAATTGACCGAACTGGTATAGGCGTAAGTGCCCCCTGCCGTCACGTTCAACCCTCCCACCTGCCCGCTGAACCTTGCATTCAGTTCCACTCCCTGCGATACAACTTTTTGGATGTTTCTCGGTTCCCAGTAGCCCCTGTAGCTGGGGATCCAGATGATCCAGTGTTGAATGTCCGAGCGGTACAGGGTCAGACCCCCGTTGAACCCGGACTTTGCGGTTCCCGCCAGGTATTCCAGTCCAAGTTCGTAACTCATCCCCTCTTCCGGGCGCAGGTCCGGATTTCCCCCGGGTTGCCAGTAAAGGTCGTTCAGCGAAGGCAGGTGGTAATTCCTCGCCACATTGCCTTTCAGAAACAAATTTTTCTCCCTGATCAGGCGAAGGTCGAAACCCAGGTAGGGTACCGGGGGCAATAACTTCCGGTCCACCCGCTCCTGCCGCAGCATCAGGTTGACATTCGCCCTCTCCCCGAATCGCTTGCTCAGCGCCACCAGCAGGGATATTTCCCCCCGTTGCATAACATACCCTGTTCCCTGAACCGTATCTTCCGAAAGCACATCATGCAGGTTTGCATCAAGGCTTGCATCCACGGAGAAACCGGGACCGGGATCAAAGGTCCAGGAAAACCGGTTCATGAAACTCTTCTGGGTGCTGACCGAATAGATGGCCGGCAGCTGTCCCAGTCCCGCAATGTGATTCCTCAGCACGTACCGGATGTGCCTTTCCGTATACCCGCTCCTCAAAGAAATGCTGTTTTTCCCGGCATCAAATTTCCAGCCGGCCATCACCTTGTGGTCCGCATCCCCCTGTTGGTTCAGATTGGAGAAGTCCGGTCCTTCGTAAGTGGTGGCCTGCGGGATGCTCCTTTCCGCCCGTTGTCCCCAGTAGCGCAGGGAAATCAAATGCCGGTGGTCCGGTCGGAAGTACAGCTCCTGCAGGATCCCCGACTTTTGATACGCGGCGTTTTCATTGGTGTCCAGGGGATGTGTCACGGTCCCTGTCTGCGGATCAACCAGTCCGATCCCGCGATTGACAAAGGGATAATCGTTCCGCGAACTGCTGTGGTACAGACGGGTGGACGACCGGATCTTCCTGTTGCCCGCATTGAACTGCAGAAATTCATCAAAGGTGTGGTAACTTCCGATCCCCTGCAGGTATTTCACCCCCAGCCGATGGTTCCAGTCCGCCGTATTACCGATATGAACCGCCCCTCCCAGTCCCCCGTTCCCCCCGCCGATGGAAGCGTTGCCGTGCTTCAGGGTCACTTCGTCCACCAGGTAGACCGGGATGAGTGAAAAATCCACCATCCCGGTCATGGGGGCATTGATGCTGATCCCGTTCCAGTCCACCCGGGTATGCGATGCGGCGGTCCCCCGAAAAGACGCCGTGGCCAGCGCCCCCCTGCCGTGGTCCTTGATAAAAACGGTCGTGTTCTCCGACAACAGGTCTGAAAGGGAAAGATTGATCTTCTCCGCCAGCACGGCCGAATCGACCCGGGTCTCCTTCATTCCCGCCGTCTCCTTCCTGAAAACGGGCCCCGCGGTGATCTCCACCTGGCTGATCCGGAAAACCGAATCCCGGATCCCCTGTCCGGATACAACCTGCACGCAGGCAATGAAAACGGCGATATGGATGAACCTGCGGAGCATTTACTGAATCACCAGCGGAATGGTTTTCACAATACTCCCCGAATGGATCCGCACCAGGTAAAACCCGGCCGGGAGCAAGGCTGTTGGAATGATCTCCCCTTTCCTGCAGGGATCCACTACCAGCAATCTTTCTCCCGTCAGGCTGAACAGGGACACGGAACCGTCCCCCGCCCCTTCGATGCGGATAAAATCGGTGGCAGGATTCGGCCAGATGCGCGGGAGAAGGATTTCACCGGATACCCGGTCATCCCCTTCTGCAAAGACTTCCCCTCCCGGCTCCGCCCATGTGGTGACCGCTGCGGTGATTTCCGGCTTCCCGGCCAGCGATGCGGTCAGGGTCAGCTCACCGGATCCGGTAACGGTGAGCATGTTGCTGCCATCCACGGATGCACCCGGGATGCTGCCCGTCCATACGATCTCCGCATCCGGCCTTAGCCTTCCCTGGTGGAACACGAATGCCTCGAGCGGGTAGGTCGAAGTTTTGAGTGTGTCGGGAAGCTCCCCGATCACAATACAATCCAGCGGTCCCGAGACAGAAGTATCCGGGCTCACCCTTGCAGCCCCTGTGATCTCGGTGGAGAGCTCACCCAGCCATTCTCCGTCGGAAAGGACGGCCGTATGCACCCGCACAAAATCGATCCGGTCCAGGTCCACATACCTTCCCTGTTCATCCACCGCCCATGAAATGTCGAATGCATCCCCTCCCGCATTTTCAACCTCCGGGGTATATGGATTATCCGGAAGGGTATATGGAGCAATGCCCCTCGGCTGGTTGTCCGTATAACCGAAGGCCCTTCTGTAGGAATTCATGATCCCTTCGGGCGAAAGGGCCAGATGGCCCCTGATCCGGATTCCTTCCAGGGTATATGATGCGGGGTCGATCGCCGGGAAGGAGTCGGGATCGGGGTAATAAGGCTGTAAATGAACAGCGTTGGCAGGGATCACGCCGTCATTGCCGCGGTTGTCGCTCCATGGTACATCAGCGGCCACATCGCTGCCCGGATTGGTATATGTGATCTGATATTCCCTGTCAGTACCGGAGAAATAATAATCGCTTCCCGCCAGCTCATACCAGGTGTCATCGGGTTGTCCGTTCCCGTTCTCATCCCGCATGACCGAAACGATGCCCGGTTCAGACCAGTGGGACAGGGGATTCCCGAAGATGGTGAAATCCACTCCGTAGGGATGGTCGGGATGGTTCTCCACGGAACTGTCAAACCTGAACACCACGCTTCCCCCGAACGCGCCCAGGCTCAGCGATCCGTTCACTCCCCCGGCCACCGATGCGGCCGAGCCCGGAGTTCCCCACGGAGGAGCATTGATAAATTGTCCCGGCGCAGGCGTGTATTCGACCACTTCCGAGATATACGGATCGCCGGACAGGGTACCGGTATCTTTGCTCAGACAGAGGTGGTCCAGGCAGAAGTAGGCCGGCGTGTTCATGCCGTACATCCCCGTATCGGAAGAGGCAAGTGTGAACAGAAGGCTGTCCACCTCGCCCAGCTGGATCACCTCCACCCACTGCCAGCTGCGGATGATGTAATCATTCTGGTTGTCCCCGTCCCTGAAGTCCGCCAGGTAAAGATGAACGGTATCGGTGGGAAAACCATCTTTCATGCCCCACACCGAAGCCCTGAACCAGTCGGGATCATTTCCGTCCTCACCCCCGAATTTTTTGGAAAAATCATCCCCCTGCTCCATGGCCAGGGCGGCATAGGTACTGTTGGTCAGGTAAAATCCTTTCACCAGGCGGGGTGTTCCGCCGGAGAAGCGGATGGATACCGGTTTCAGTCCCATGGTCACCCAATCGACCGGGATCCAGGCAACGGCGTAATTTCTTCCTCCGGAAGACAGCGTATCGAATCCTGCACCGGTAATGGCACTGTACTGGTTGGACCAGCCCGGTGTGGTTTGGTCCCTCAAGGAGGAACAGGCCCAGCCGCTCCATGTCCCGAAATCCACATCGAAATCGTTGGGAAACCAGGCGCTCCCCGAACGGAATCCCCCGCTCCCGTCCGCCCCGTTCCAGTAATCCGCTCCGGCTAGGTCCACATCCTCCATCGTGCACAGCTCCCAGTCAGCTTCCACCGCATGCCCGGCCTCCGCGAAAGGTTTCTTTCCGATGGTATCCTCCTCCGGTACGGCTGTCAACCAAACGTTTGCCTGCAGGTCAAATGGAAGGGCATGGAGACACAGGGCCATCAGGATTATCGCGCCTGTGAAGAAGTAACATTTTTTCATCGTGGCTGCCTTGAAATATCACATCCAGTTTCAGGATTTACAGCTGCGATGAATGGGGAAAGCCAGCAAAGTGCTGATCCTCCAGCCAGTTCTCCGCAGGCTGCAAAATCCTTGTTTCACTGGCAGGTCTTCTGACTTATCCCCCTTCTGAAACCTTCCCATCCCGTCCCGAACAACTCGAACCAGAGACAGTGGTAAACCTTCAGAAGTAAGCGGGCCAAAAATGGCCGGGACTTACAGCAGCGGGAACTGTTGCCGATTTTCACGGCATTCCCTTTTCATTCCCTCCCGGAAAATGCGAATCTTGTTGAAGGAATCAAATTCCGGGATCATGGAAACCAATGATGAACCGAAGGTAAGAATTATTTATATACCTGTCTCAGAAATTTGCACGCAAAGAGAGGATGAAATTTCTGCCGGCCGCTGCAATCCCCGAGCTGTAAGGCCTGTAACGCCTGTCGGTAAGGTTTTCAACACCGGCGGTTAATAAGAGACGACCGGAAAGCTGGTAACCGGCTTTGAAATTCAGGGTGTACCAGGCGGGAGAATATGGATTCCCATTGTCATCCGTGGCATACATATAGTCTTTCCCTTTCTCTTCTTCCGGCATTTCATCGTAGGATTTTTCGCCGCTGTACACCGCATATAGCTGCATCTGGAGTCCGGATGACCTGTAGGTGAGCCGGGAAATGCCATACAGGGGGGGTGCGTGCCTGGAGGGACTAATGATCCCGTCATCCAGCTCCTCCGTGCCCTTCTGCCAGTTGATGTCCGATGAGAAACCGAAACCCGACGGCAGCTTTACCTCCAGGCCCGCCTGCAATCCGTACACGTGCGCCACGGCCGCATTCTGGATGGCCTGTACACGGCTCATCTCCCCGTCATACAGGATGCTGTCCATCCCGTTCAGCACATAGTCACGCCGCACCAGCGCATTGTTCAAAATGGTGTAATACCCTGTCAGGTCTGCCTTCACCACCTCTCCGAACACCTTCACCACCCCCACATCCGCGTTCCATGCATATTCCGCCTCCAGGTCCGGATTGGGCACCACCACCGAACCCGGCTCGGAATCGAACACCTTTCCCATGTCGTCCACATTGGGGGACCGGAACGCGGTGGATGCATTGGCACTCACAACCCACTGGTTGCCCGGGCGCCAGACGAATCCAAGGCTCCCGGTGAGTGCCCCGTGATTCATGTCAGCCGTGGTGAAAGGAAAATGATAAAAGGTGGTGTCGAATTCCGCATGCAGGGTGAACCGGTTGTATCGAAGTCCGGATTGCAGCGTCAGCTGATCAGCTGCCTTCCACTGTCCGGTGAGGTAAACGGCATAGGAAGCCCAGGACGACTGCGGATAACGCGCCGGTCCGGGCGAAGAGATCCCGGTGACAATGTTCTCATTGATCCCTTCGGATGTCACCTCATCATACACCGCCTCCAGTCCGTAGAACAATTTGCCCCGTGTGCCCATGGCCCTGTTGAAATCCAGGTTGGCCGACCAGGCATCCACCTGCTCGATCCGGGTTTCCCTGTCCGGTTGATTAAAATCCCTGCTGATGCGGCTCTCTTCAAAACATTGTTGTGCCAGCCGAAGTGTTACCCGGTCATACAGCTTCCTGTCCGTGTCATGGGTGACGGACAGCTGGTTCATCATCCATTTCTGGGGACCGTACCGCCATTCACCGTAACGGGGCATGCCGTCACGGTAGCGGATATGCCTGTCGTACCGGTCATAGTCGGAGGTGACCGAATAATGGAATCCGTACTGGAATTCCCATCTTTCATCCGGCTTGAAGCGGATCTTCTGCATCAAGTTGATCTGTGAATATCCCGACGGCCGCTGGATCCGCCGGTCTTTGCTGGCCACAACCACATCCGAACTGTCCACCCGCTGCACATAGAAGGGCCGCAGATATTCCTCCGGTCCGTTGCTTCCCATCCGCAGATCCCCGTAATCGTTGGAGGAAACACTGGTCACCAGCGCCCATTTCTTCCACCCCACATTCACATCGAAATGGCCCGTCTTTTCCTGGTTGGCCGAAGCATAACGGGTCACGGCAGTCCCTTTGACCAGGGGTTTCTCCTCCAGGGTGAACTGGGGCTCCAGTGTCCGGAAGCTCATCACCCCGCCAATGGCATCGCTCCCGTAGATCACCGATCCGGGACCGAAGAAAACTTCCGTGTGCTCCATGGCAAACGGATCCAGGGAGATCACGTTCTGTATGTTCCCGCCGCGGAAGATGGCCGTGTTCATCCGGACCCCGTCGACCGTGTACAGCAACCGGTTGGTGGCGAATCCCCTGATCATGGGACTTCCCCCTCCCTGCTGGCTCTTCTGGATGAACACCTTTCCCGAGATCCCCAGCATATCGGCCGCTGTCTGGGGATTCTGAACGGCAACAGCCGCGGGAGGGACCGTGATTACCTTCGAAGGGATTTCCGAAGTTTTCTGGTTCCAGCGGGTGGCCGACACCACCACTTCATCCAGGCTGATCCGGGCGGGCTGCATCCGCACCCTGAATGCGTCCGCCACAATTTTATTATAACTGATTACCAGGGGTTTGTAACCCATCGCCCTGAATTCGATCTCCGCGGATCCCCTGAATGCCGAAAGGTTTGCCTGTCCATGCCTGTTTGTAATGGCCGTTGCGCGGGGCTTTTCGCTGGTCAGGGTGACAAATTCGAGTTTTTCTTTTGTATCCAGATCCTCCACGGTCAGTACCTGGCCGTTTACCAGGCGGAGTGATCCTGCCAGCAGCAGAAAAATAAACAGATTCAGCCTCATGCGGGGTTTGCAGATTATCCAGTTTTCCCCACAAAAATCATACCCGGATAGTGGCTCAGTTTAAAATTCGATCCTGTAATAAAAGATCGGAAGAATGCCCAGCTGATAGACTTCCCTGACAGGATTTTCGTTCCCCCTGATATAGGTTTGTTTTAATATATTCTCCCTGTCAGTCAGATTGATTATATCCAGTCCTGCTTCATGGGTGAACTTCCGGGTGTTCAGCCTGTAGTTCAGTTTCACATCAGCTCTGAAATAGGGGCGGAATTGCATCGTGTTCCTCAGGGCACCTGCATACACCACCTCACCAGTGATATCAGAAGCTTCTACATCGATGGGTGTATACCGTTTGTTCCCCGCAAGGGTGATCTTTCCCCCGATCGTAAACGTGGACCTGCGCATGTTTCCCCAGTGAAACTCCCTTGAGCCCAGCGCATTTAGAATTGTGTGACCGTTGTATACCGCATCATAACAAATCCCGTCGCTGCCTGTCCGTCTGGCATCATAAAGTGATGCCGTCACCATAAAGAAGTAGGAACGGCTGAAGAATCTTTCCAGGGTTAACTCGATCCCGTAATTGTAGCCTTTCCCCCTGTTTAAAAGGCTGTCCGGGAAAAACCGGTTCAGATCGTGGCCTTCATCCAGGACCGAATAGGAGGAATGCAATACCTCGACGGGTACATTGTAAAGCAACTGGTGGTAGGTCTCAACCTTGAGCCGCAGGCCGGTATTCGGCATATAGTCCCAGCACAGCATGTTGTGGTAGCTCCTCAAGAAGTCCAGTCCCGCGTTGGGCCGCACCAGGTAGCCGTCCTCTCCTGCAATTTCAGCAAAATAGATGTATGTGGGTAACATCTGGCTGTGCAAACCGGTGCCAAAGCCGATGGAATGGTTTCCGTTGATCTGGTAGCGCAATCCCATTCTGGGCTCAACCGACCTGCTAAAATGGTTGCCAAGCAGCAGGAACTGCCCGTGGATCCCGGCGGTACATGAAATCCTTCCCGATGGTTTATACTTCCACTGTATATAAGGTTGTGACAAAAGCCCGTTCCCTTCGTGATTGAGCCTGGTCCTGTATAGATAAAGGGATTCATTGAATACCGAATCATGCATGCTGAAGTCAAACAAATCCTCGGTAAGTCCCAATTTTAAGGTGTGTTTCCCGCTCATCTTCCAGTTCCATGAAAGAGACAGGGAATATTTTTCCTGATCCGATCTGTATCCGTTATAGGGCTCCCTGATCGAGTCGATCACAAACATATGATCTTCCGTATGCCTGTATACTTTGTCAAGGTGATTCCTCTGGTGGTCTTTGGATGTGGACAGGGTCACCCTCAGGAGTGAATTCGATCCCATGGTCCGGGTGTAGTTTGTTCCAAGAACGCCCATGCCGGTCCGAAAATGCTCATCCATCCCTTCATCGCCATAAATCTTATCATTGTTCGGATCCAGAATTTCACTCGAGAGGATATCTATCTTGCTCAGCCCGCCGATCCCGAAAAGCGAGATATTCCCTCTTTTCCCCACCGGGAAGTTCAGTTTGAAAGAAGCATCCTGGTAATTGGGCACCGCATCCGTACCGATGCGTATCCCAATGGCACGAAAAATAGCCAGTGTGGAGTAACGATACGATACAAGGTAGGAAGATCTTCCTTTCCTTGAGATCGGTCCTTCAGCGGTCAGGTCAGTGCCCAGAAAACCCAGCTGCCCTGAAAATTCATGGGTTTCATTGTTGCCATTTCTCATCTTCAGATCGAATACCCCGGCGATGCTGTTTCCGTATTCTGCCGGAAAGGCCCCGATCAGAAAATCTGAAACCGACAAGACCCTGTTGTTCAGAATCGTAACCGGTCCCCCCGTGGTGCCCGACACACCGAAGTGATTGGGATTCGGAATGTTGACACCCTCCAGTCTCCATAATACACCAAGGGGAGAATTACCCCTGATCACCAGGTCATTGTTCGAATCGTTGTTTCCCTGTACACCGGCAAAATTTGAAGCCATCCTTGCAGGATCCCCCCGGCTTCCTGCATATCGTTCCGACTCCTCCACCGAGAATGTCCTTGAACTCACAAAGGCCAGTTTGTTCATGGCCGTACCTTTTTTTTCCGATGCAATCACATCAATCTCATTGAGCGCAACAGGTGATTCCTCCATCTCTATGTGAAGGATCACCTCCCTGCTCGAATTGATAATAACATCATGAATCACCACCTGCCGGTAGCCCATAAAAGAGGCAACGATATGATACCTGCCAACCGGTAAATGCTCAATCCTGAAATTTCCCGATGAATCGGATATGGCAGCACCGGCAAGAACAGAGTCCGTATACACGGCAACGGTTGCATAACATAAGGGGGCCCTGGATTCAAGGTCCGTGACAGATCCCCTGATGGTCTGCCTGATATCCTGCGTGAAGGCAGAGATGCTGCAGGAGATCAGGATAGAGCAGATGATTTTTTTTGTGTTCATGTGTTTCGTTTTTAGGGTTCGAAGAGCACTAATGTTCTGATAATCACATGACAAAGTTAAATGGCAAAGGACCCTCGGCAAAATGGAAAACCGCACCCCGGACAGCCGGAATTGCAATTCCTGCAATTTCCTGCTGCAGTACGCCTCATACAGGTATCCGTCTTGTAATTATCATTTCGCTCTGCAATACCGGAATGAGAAACTGCATTTATTGATTTTCAGGGGAACATGTTCCGGCAGGATTTACTAACTTTCACACTTGCGATGATCAAATATCAATACCCATGAAACATATCGTGATCACAGGAGCTGACGGAGGTCTGGGGAGACCCGTCGTTGCTAAATTTCTCGAAGATAAATATCGCGTCCATGCCATCGTTTCTCATAAAGGAGATGAAGATTTCATGGAAAGGGACAACCTGAAGATCTACCGGGCCGACCTGATGAAAGAGGAAGAAGCTGGCAATACCATCCGGAAAATAACGGAAATTGCAGGGGAGATCGAAGGGGCTGTCCTGGTCGTGGGCGGATTCGGTATGGGGACCCTTCAGGAAACCGGCCTGGAAGAAATGGAAAAGATGTACCGGCTGAATTTTGTCACCGCCTACAACTGTGCCCGGCCCCTGCTGATCCACATGGAAAAGGCAAAAAGCGGGGGACAGATCGTCCTGATCGGGGCAAGACCGGGCATCGAGCCGGGGGCTGCCAAAGGGATGGTGGCGTATGCGCTGAGCAAGTCGCTTTTGTTCCGGCTGTCGGAGATCATCAACGAAGCCGGCAGGAAAAGCGGGATCGTATCCTCCGTCATTGTTCCCAGCATCATCGACACTCCCGCCAACCGGGAGTCCATGCCGGATGCGGATTATTCCCGCTGGGTCACCGGTGAGGAGATCGCCGAAAACATTCTGCACCTGTTCTCCCCCGCCGGCAGGCGCCTGCGCGAACCCGTTTTGAAGGTATACGGTGAATCCTGATCCGGTAAGGTGATGAGCTCAGCAAACACAATCGTAATTGCGGTACAGGACCTGGTGAAAAGCTACGGAAAGGTGGTTGCCGTGGATGGGATCTCCTTCGAAGTACATGAAGGGGAGATTTTCGGGATGGTGGGGCCCAACGGTGCCGGGAAAACCACGACCATTGAATGCATTGAGGGACTGCGGAATCCGGATCAGGGGGGAATCCGGGTCCTGGGAATGGAACCGAAACACAGCAAGTACAGGCTCCAGAAACGCATCGGCGTCCAGCTCCAGGAATCCGCCCTGCCCGACAGGATCAGAGTATGGGAGGCGATGGACTTGTTTGCCTCCATTTATTCCCTTTCAGCCGACTGGCATCCTTTGCTGGAAAAACTTGGCCTGACGGAAAAAATAAAAGCCACCTACAGCAAGCTGTCGGGAGGCCAGAAACAGCGGCTCTTCATCGCCCTTGCGCTGATCAACGATCCCGAGGTGGTATTCCTGGACGAGCTGACCACCGGGCTTGACCCCCATGCCCGCCGGGCCATATGGGACCTTGTGCTGGGGATCCGGGACCAGGGAAAGACGGTGGTGCTGACCACCCACTTCATGGAGGAGGCGGAGAGGCTTTGCGACCGGGTGGCAATCGTGGATCAGGGACGTATCGTTGCACTGGATACACCGGAAAACCTGATCCGTTCCCTGGGTCCCGAATTCCGGGTGACCTTCCGGGTAACCGGACCTTTCGAACAGAATGCATTCAAAAAGATTCAGGGTGTCAGCCGCATAGAACAGAAAGATGACAGGGTAACCATACACGGAAAGGGGGACAGGTTGCTAAGCGGGGTGGTCAATACACTGGAAAAAGGCGGCGTCGGGTTCAGGGACCTGCGCACCGAACACCCCACGCTGGAGGATGTATTTTTAATACTTACAGGCAAAAAAATAAGGGACTGATGGCAGGAACGCAGATCAAAACCCTGTGGAAGATGACCTGGGTTGAAACAAAGCTGTTTCTTCGTGAACCCATGGCAGCCTTTTTTACCCTTGCATTTCCTTTGATGGTCCTTTTCCTTTTCGGAGGCATCTATGGCAATGAACCGAATGAGATGTTCGGGGGCCGCGGAACGGTAGACATGCTGGTCCCCGCCTACATGGGGATGATCATCGGAACCGTGGGGCTCATGTTTGTGACCATCAACATGGCCACCTACCGGGAAAAAGGGATCCTCCGGCGTTTCAAGACCACACCCCTCCGGCCCATCATTATTTTGCTGGATACTGTCCTGGTGAATTTTGCCATGACGCTGGTGGGCACGGGCCTGTTGATTGTGGCTGCGATCCTGGCTTTCGATTTAAGGTTCGACGGACATGTATTCCCGTTCCTGCTGGCATTCATCCTGGCATCGCTGAGCTTTTTCTCCCTGGGTTTTGTGATCGCCAGCCTGGCCCCCACCTCCCGCGTTTCGCAGGTTGTCGGAATGGTGCTGTTTTACCCGATGCTGTTCCTGTCAGGGGCATCCATCCCCCTTCAGATCATGCCCGGCAGCATTCAGAAAATTGCCGATTTTCTTCCCCTGACCTATGTGGTCAAACTGCTGCAGGGAGTATGGTTCGGGGAACCTGCGGGGGAACATCTTTTTGAGATCCTGATCCTGACCGGGCTCCTGGTTGTTTGTGCGGTTATCTCCGCCCTTACATTCCGGTGGGAATAGCCGTTCAGGACCCCGACCGGTCTGTGATCCGGCCGGATACCTGCCGCAGAATTTCGGTATTGTAATATTGAAGTGAGTTGCCGCAATGCAAGATGATGACCTCCTCTCCCGGGATCATGTAGATCTCCTGGCCCAGGTTTCCCGAGGCGAAGAACCGGAAGGTGGAATCGCAGGCGGTGTGTCCCCACCAGTGGTATTTGTAGTAGGTGCGTTCACATCCTCCCCCCATCCAGTCGGGGTATATATCGCGCGGAACGGTGGTATCTTCCGTCACAGATTCCCTGACCCACTCAGAGGCAATGATCTGCTGGCCGTTCCAGTTGCCTTGATTCAGGAAGAGCCGGCCGAACCGGGCATAGTCGATGGCCCTGGCGATGAGCCTGCTGGGCATGTATTCGAACCCTGATTTTTTGCTGTCGATGGAGAAAAGGGCATCGTATTCCATCACCCGCGACCACAGTTTCTCCTCCAGGTATTCCGATACCGTTTTGCCGGTGGCCCTTTCAATGACCAGGCCCAGGTAGCTGGTATTGTAATTGCAATACTGAAAAGTCTTTCCGGATTCTCCTGCAATCTTCACCCGTTTCAGGAGAAGCTTTCGCACGTTGCCATGGTAATACCCCACCGCCTCATCGTGCCAGGGGGCATGGATGTTGATCCCGGGCAGATAAGCAAGATTGTATTTCAGTCCGCTCTGCATCATCAGGAGGTTCCTGATGGTGATCTTTTCGAAACGGGGATCGCGCTCCGACAGCTCGGGCACATAATCGGTCAAAGGATCTTCAATGCTTCGGATGTACCCATCTTCAAGGGCAAAACCGATCAGCAGGGAAATGAAAGATTTGGCCATCGACTGGGAATGGAAATAGGAATCCCTGCCGAATCCGTTGAAATACTTTTCATAGAGAATGGTATCACGCCGGATCACGATCAGGGCTGTTGTCTGTGATCCCTCCGCCCATTCTTCCAGGCTGTTGAAACCGTATGATTCCACCGCATCCCTGAAGAGCGATTCTGTGTAATCTTCATCATGATCAGCCGTGAATGAAAATGCTTCTTCCGATGCCCGTATCACCCGATTCTCGAAATGGTTGTAATCATACACATCCGCCACATTGAAGCGGGCCAGCCTGTAGACATATTTCGGGGAGTACCGGGCTGAAAGCAAAAGCATGATCACCACTGGGATGGAAAGCAGGATAAGGAAGAGATAACCAATAAATTTTCCGATGCGCCTCATGAAGTGTCTCCGGCTAAGCATCAAACTGAAGTTCTTTCCGGGATACGCTCCCGGCCTTCCCGCCACGGATGATCAGCCATAGGGCGAACAGGATCTCCCCCAGGGCCATGGGTACGCTGAGGATTTTTTCCACGGCTGCCACCGCACGCTCACTTCCCGGGAAAACAGATACGGCGAAATTGAGAAGGAAATAACTGGCTCCGGCAAAAAGCAGCAATATCCCCAGCCAGCGGGGTACACTCACCGAGCGCATGCTCAGAAGTCCGAGTCCGATCAGGTGGATCCCGAAGATCATCAGTCCCAGCGACCAGATCCCGGTAAACAACCCGGCCAGTGTCAGGATCTGTTGTCCGGCCGTTTCTGCAACGGTTGTCTCCGCGCCCCGGATGAAGGGAATGATCCTGAAGAGATGGACCAGGGCAAATCCCAGGAAAGCGGCATAGGCGAATCGCACCAGCGCGGTCATCAGGGACAGGTTCCTGTTCACATCCCTGAAAAAGAGGTAAAGGGTCCATGCGACGATGAGGTCGGTGAGGAAGATCAGGATCCATCCTCCCAGTCCGGCATAGAATTGAGACGCCAGCAACCTTAACTGGTGGTAGGTCGCCTGGGGATCCTCCTCCAGGATCGTATTTCCGTAGACATATCCGTAGGAAAAGCCTGCTGCGATTGCCATGACAAGCAGAGAGATACCGGCGATGAGTGCGTTTCTTCTTTTGTTTGTGCTCATGATATGTTTGTTTGGACAGGAGCTGTCCAACCATTAACCACCTGTAAAGAATAATGTTTATTTTTTTAACAAACCTTATTTTGGTGCCGGAATGAATCTGGATACGCGCTTTTTGTATTCCGCATACTCCGGATATTTCCGTGAAGAGATGGATTCGCTGAAGTTGCTGCTTCCCCAGAAAAGCAAAACCAGGAGGATGGCTCCCATGACCGACCAGTTAAACCACCGGCCGGTGGCCGCCACACTGAAAAAGTAGAAAACGATCCAGACGGCCTGCTCGGCAGCATAATTGGGGTGACGCGCATATTTCCACAAACCTGTATCCAGGAATCCTTTGCGGTAGACAGGGGGAGCCTCCTCCCCCTTCCCGGTCATGGTTTTCTTCTTTTTCTGATACTCCCATTGCTGCTGATCGGCGATCGTCTCCAGAACAACAAACAACAGGAAGAGTGCTGCAAGCAGGAAATCCGCCCAGAAAAGCGGTTTCCCGTTCATGCTTTTCAGCGCCGGCAGGGTCATCAGCAGGATCAGGCCCATCTGGTACAGCGAAACGAAAACCAGGTTGAACAGGACCCATTTCCAACCTGGCCGGAATTCGCGCTTGCTGCGCAGTACCGCCCACCTGTAATCTTCCACCCCGTCCCATATCCTGATGGAATAACCACCCCTCCGGTTAAAATTATAGGTCAGCCTGATCCCCCAGATGGTTACCAGCACTGCCATCAGCACCAGCCGGGCTTCAAATCCGGAACTGAAAGAAATAATCCAGGCATAGACCACCGGCATGATGCTCCAGAGCTTGTCCACCTGGCTGAAGTTGCCTGTGATCGTGCTCACCGTAAAACAGAGCAGCGCAGCGGCAATATACAGGATAAACAACCTTGTGAGCACGACCTTCTGGTGGTCGGTCAACGGTTCGTTGAATTTAAAAGCAAGGAAAGGGATCACAATAATACCCAGGATCAGTAAAAGGGCGGTTTTCCACATGAGATCTCGTCGTTTTAGGGTTATATATTCAAATCAATCCGGGCTGGCAGGCGGTAAATATACACATTGATTTGAAAAGTGAAAATCTTAAAAAAATTTCTCTATGATAAAAACTGTTCGTAAATTTGCGAACAATAGAAACCGGCATGAAGATAACGGATGATGTGATTACGGATGAGCAAAAGAAGGCTGCCCGGTACGCCAAGGCCATGGGGCATCCCATCCGGCTGTACGTGCTGGAGCTGCTTTCCAGCCAGAGTTGCTGTTACAGCGGCGACCTGTCAGAGATCCTGCCCATCGCCAAATCCACCCTTTCACAGCATCTGAGGGAGCTGAAAGATGCGGGACTGATCCAGGGAGAGATTGAAGCACCGCGGATCAGGTATTGTATCAACAAAGAGAACTGGGAAGAAGCGCAGCGTCTTTTCAGGAAAATTCTGAAATAAAAAATTTATCCGGATTGTTCGGCCTTTTGCGAACTACGAATTATAAAACATATAAAAGAAAGATGATGGAAATAAAAGTACTGGGCACAGGATGCCCGAAATGCAAAGCGCTTGAAAAGGCTGCACAGGATGCGGCTTCCGAACTGGGAATGGATGCATCCATTGTCAAGGAAGATGACATCATGAAGATCATGGGATACGGCATCATGCGCACACCCGGACTGGTGATCAATGAAAAGGTGGTGCTCTCAGGGCGCGTCCCCTCTGTGAATGAGTTGAAACATATTCTTACACAAAATCAATAATCCCATGAAACGAACTTATCTGTTTATCATCGTGATGGTATCACTGGGCCTGAATTTTTCCTGCTCGGCACAACCCGGGAATAAAGACGGGAATCCGGCTGTTTCGGAAGCCGTGGATGTAGAAGTCTTCTATTTCCATTACACCCGCAGGTGTGTCACCTGCCAGGCAGTGGAAACAGTGGCAAAAGAAGCCATTGCTGAAATGTACGGCGACCGGGTCTCTTTTACCGGCTATAACCTGGAAGAAACGGAAGGAGAACAGAAAGCCCGCGATCTGGGCGTATCCGGTCAGACGTTGCTGATCGTCCACGGGGATCAGAAAATCAATATTACCAACGAAGGTTTTATGTATGCCCGCAGCGATCCTGAGAAATTCAAAAAGATCATTTCGGATCAGATCACCCCGCTACTGTAGAAGCGAAAGATGGAAGGTTTCCTGAGCAGTCTGGCCGGTAGCAGCTCCGTTCCTGTCCTGACCGCCTTCCTGCTGGGACTGATGACTGCCATCAGTCCCTGCCCCATGGCCACCAACATCACGGCCATCGGATATATCGGAAGGGAGGTTGAGAGCAGAAGGAGGGTGTTTATCAACGGATTGGTATACACCGCCGGAAGGGCGCTTTCCTATACACTGCTGGCCCTGATCATATTCTTCGGGGCGGACCAGCTCAGGATTTCCGGCTGGTTTCAGCAGTATGGGGAAAAGATCATCGGTCCGTTGCTGATCGTGATCGGGTTGTTGATGCTGGATATCGTGAAGATAAAATTTCCCGGTCTTGCCGGCCTGACCGGCCGTTTTCAGAAGAAAGGATTCGGCAGATACCGGGATGTGTTACTGCTCGGGATTGTTTTCGCGCTTGCTTTCTGTCCTTACAGCGGGGTAATTTATTTCGGCATGTTGATCCCCATGACCATCAGCAGCGCATCGGGGCTGTATCTGCCGGTGGTATTTGCCCTCGCCACCGGGATACCGGTGATCATCTTTGCATGGCTCCTGGCCTATACGGTATCCGGTGTGGGAAAACTGTATAACAGGATGAAAGCATTTGAGATCTGGTTCCGGAGGGTTGTATCACTGGTATTTATCGGGACCGGGATCTATTATGTGGTGATCATTTATTTCTGAAGCATATGGACTGGAAGAAGGAGATAAGAATACTCTTCTGGATAACCGCGGTTTTCCTGGGGGCATTTTTCCTGCCGGTGGAACATGTACGGTTCCGGGAAGCGGTCATGGCCATGTTCGACCTGACCAGGTGGTATGCCCGGGAACATGTGATCCTCTGCCTGCTGCCCGCATTTTTCATTGCCGGGGTCATCGCTGTATTTGTGAGCCAGGGGGCTGTCATGAAATATTTCGGTGCAAAAGCAAAAAAATGGATCGCTTATTCGGTAGCCTCGGTATCGGGTACGATCCTGGCCGTATGCAGCTGCACCATTCTGCCATTGTTTTCCAGCATCCACAAGCGCGGGGCGGGACTGGGTCCGGCCATTGCCTTTCTCTATTCCGGTCCCGCCATCAACATCCTGGCCATCATCCTCACCGCCCGGATCCTGGGTATGGAGATGGGTGTGGCACGGATCATCGGTGCCGTTGTCTTTGCCATCGTGATCGGTTCGGTGATGTCGCTGATCTACAGGAAAGAGGAACTGGCCAAACGGGAAGCGCAGATCAATTTCCCCGATATGCCCGAAAAGCGTCCCGTATGGCAGACCGCATTCCATTTTTTCATCCTGGTCCTCATCCTGGTGTTTGCCAACTGGGGAAAGCCGGACGAAGGGGTAACCGAGGGCGCCTGGTACCAAATCTGGGCCAACAAATGGTACATCACATCCGGATTTGCCGTATTGCTCGTGTTTTCACTGATCTATATTCTGAAGCTTAAATGGACCCATGTGGTCCTTGCCGCGGTTGTCACCGCTTTGTCCGCATTCCTCAGTTCTTCCCCCATGATCCCCATGATCACAGGTATGGCCGCCCTTTCTGTCATCACGCTTGTAGATAAACGGGACCCGGAAAACAGGGAGTGGACCCTCTCCTCCTGGGACTTTGCCAAACAGATCATGCCCCTGCTGGCGATCGGGGTGCTGATTGCCGGCTTCCTGCTCGGGTCCACCCATGACGACACCGCCATCGCAGGGATCATTCCCAATGAATGGGTGGCCCGGCTGGTGGGAGGCAACTCCATCGCTTCCAATTTCTTTGCTTCCATCGTGGGCGCATTCATGTATTTTGCCACCCTTACCGAGGTACCCATTTTGCAGGGGCTGATTGCCGCCGGGATGGGAAAAGGGCCGGCACTGGCGTTGCTGCTGGCGGGACCATCCCTTTCATTGCCCAATATGCTGGTCATCCGTGGTGTGATCGGCACACAAAAAACGGTTGTATATGTGGTCCTGGTGGTCATCATGGCCACCGTTACCGGCTTGATATACGGACTCATCTAATAATAAAAGTTACAATCATGAACACACGTACGTTAGGTTTCATCGGAGGCGGAAGAGTGACAAGGATCATTCTGAAGGCCTTTCAGAACAAAAATGTTGAATCCGGTTCCATTTCAGTGTTTGAACCCAACGGGGAAATTGCCGGGAAATTGAAAGGACAGTTTCCGGAAATTGCGCTGGCAGACACACCACAGGAAGCTGCCGGTCAGGATATTGTATTCCTGGCCGTTCATCCGCCGGTCATGATGGAAACCCTGGATGCGATCAGGCAAACGGTGACCGGGGATGCGACGGTCATTTCCCTGGCACCGAAAATCACGATGGAGAAAATGGCTGCAGTGC
>Ga0272443_10000734_pt1 | contig 56024 bp, 44 predicted proteins | sample SSMAcet12_FD_193581 | JGI IMG/M metagenome (GOLD analysis project Ga0272443, IMG submission 193581) | Marine sediment archaeal communities from Little Sippewissett salt marsh, Falmouth, MA, United States - SSM-Acet-12 | ecosystem: Environmental > Aquatic > Marine > Wetlands > Sediment ... | reverse complement strand
ACAAGTTTTGTCTGGCTCAATCATGTATAATAATCGTAATTTCGGTAAGTTATACCATCGTGAATATGTACAACCCACAATAGCCCGCACCTATGGCCGGAAAGGACGGATACAGAAAGATCAGGATTCTTATCGCTTCTCCTTCTGATGTATCAAAGGAAAGGGAGATAGCCGAGGAGGTTATAGGTCACTGGAATATTGTCAATGGCGATGAAAGGAAACTGACGCTTGAAGCTGTCTTGTGGGAGTCGCATTCGGCCCCGGAGTCCGGGGACAGGATACAGGGAATTCTGAATAAACAGATCGTCGATGCATGTGACGCTGCAATCGGGATTTTCTGGACACGGATTGGAACCGATACCGGTGTTGCACCGGGAGGTGCTGTGGAAGAGATCGAGCGTCTCGAGAAAAATGGCAAACCGGTTATGATCTATTTTTCCTTAGATGATCTTCCAAATGACGTTGATATAGAACAGCTTCAAAACGTAAGAGCGTTCAAAGCCAGGAGACAGTGCAAGGGCGATTATCTCGGCGAATATGAGAATCCTGAAGATTTTCGAAAGAAGTTGACCAATCATCTCGGGGTACAAGTGGGACGGTGGTTTCTGGAACTCTGAAAAGAGTGTACGGGCGAAAGATGTTTCGCCTGTACGCATGTGGAAGAAATTGATGTGGCATGAAGATACGGGCAACCACGGGGGATTGCCCCTACGAAATACTCAATCAGGCCCGGTTTGCCTGTATGCTGTGCCAAAGGGTCAGCCAGAGTGCTCCGAGTCCGAGGAGGGTGAAGATGAAGCCGAAAAGCCAGCCGATGAACGGGATGAGCCCGACAATCCAGATGAGGATGATGCCGAGCGTGAAGGGCCAGAAGAACGACGGCGCTGTTTCGTCGCTGCGGAACCTGCCGGTGATTTTTCTGCCGAGCCAGAGGCCGCTGAAGATCTGGCTGATGAAGAGCGCTATCAGGAAGAGCATTCCGGCAATCAGGCCGAGAGGGATGCCGACAAGGGTCGCAAGCGTGATCGCGATCGCGGGCGGTGTGGCCACAAGCAACACGAAGCCGATGCCGACAGCCGCCCAGGGAGAGGCGCTGATAGTCGTGACGGCGGTTTCAACCTGCAGGGGAAAGAGCGCGCGGAGTATGAATCCCGTGATGATGATAGCTGCGAGCGAGAGAATCCAGCCTGCCATGGCGGTGGCAGCTGCCACTTCGCCGATATCCTCGCGCCATGTGTTCCACTTCTGATCAGCGTCATCTAACGGGGTTTCAGATACCGTGCCGGAAATCGAGGCCTTGTCGAGTCCTTCGATCGATGCCGCCGAGTAATTGAAATTACCAATGATCACCGTGGCGGGATCGAGCGTGATGCTGGCGGCCTTGATCGTTACATCGCCGTTGAACGTTCCGGAGAGTTCGGCGTTGGCGGCATAACAGGTAAAATTCTCACCGAATGTTCCGTCAAGTTCGGCATCTGCTGCAACTATCATCACCGGCTTATAAAAGTCGCCGTTTATTTTTGCTTTTATGGCGAAGATTTTGAGTTCTTTTTCGGCGGTTCCTCTGATCTCCACATGTATTCCGGCGATGCCGAGTTCTTCAGAAATGGTTTCATCTTCTGTTACAGTAACGTTAATCCCGCTTTGCCAGTTGGTTTCAGTGTTACTGTTATAGCCGGCCTGAGATGTTTCAGTTGTTGTAAGGAGGAAAAGGAAAATGGTCCAAAAAACTGATGACACCGTTTTTACAAGCGTTTTCATGATGTGATTTTCTTGCGTTGTAAAAGGAGATGATAGGTTTTCAGGGAAAGTCAGGATTGATTTATCTCTTTTATAAAAACCTCAGCTTTCCTTTTAAACGTTTCAGAGAAAAGGGATAATCTCTGATTTAAGGAAGAAAAACAGGAGAAATGATGACTATACGTCAGGAATTACGTTTTTGGTTAGGCTGTTATGTCGATAATCAGCCTGTTTTCTCTACCTTGTATATAGTGCATAGTTGTGAGAATGTCCCCATAATGCTGTTTGTAAAAAGTCTCTCATGACTATAAAGCATTTATAATAGATAAGTTGATCGACAATCCCATAGGGTTTAAACAAATGCGATTTTTCTGCATTATGGTAGCACAACCCATCGGGTGAGATGTTCGCTGTAAGGAAATGCAGCATAACGCATTACATAATATAAAGTTGACAGCATAAAGCATTTGTTGAAACGATCAACTTAGGTAATAAATTATATCATGAGGGACGAAGAAAAAACACATTCCCAACTTCTGGAAGAACTCAGCGCTTTGCGATTGAATGTCTCCGTGCTTGAGAAAGGTATGGTCGTTTGTGGAGAGCAAGAACGGAAGCTCAAAGAGAGTGAAGAGCTGTTCAGGCAGCTTTTTGAAAATATAAGCAGCGGTGTTGCTGTTTATGATGTGCTGGATAACGGGAATGAATTTTTGTTCAGAGATCTCAATAAGTCGGCTGAGAGAATTGAAGAGCTCAGAAAGAATGACGTCATCGGGAAAAGTGTTCAGGAAGTGTTTCCCGGTATAAAGAAGTTCGGACTTTTTGATGTTTTTCAGCGTGTATGGAGAACAGGGAAACCTGAGCATCATCCGGTATCTATGTATGAGGATCAGAGAATTGTCGGATGGCGAGAAAACTATGTTTTCAGATTGCCGGAAGGGGAGATTGTCGCTGTTTATGATGATGTCACACGCGAGAAGCAGGTCGGAGAAAATCTGAAGATAATCAGCAAGGCTATTGAACAAACCCCTGCAGTGGTTGTCATAACCGATCAGGCGGGAAATATCGAATATGTAAATCCCAAATTTACAGCACTGACGGGCTATTCCTCTGAAGAGGTTTTGGGTGAAAATCCCCGAATTCTGCAGTCAGGCGAAATGCAGCGAGAAGTGTATGAGGATATGTGGCAAACCATTCTTGCCGGCAGGGAGTGGAGTGGTGAATTCCTCAATAAAAAGAAAAATGGTGAGCTCTACTGGGAAAATGCGACTATATCGCCTGTTACCAATGAACGAGGTGATATTACCCATTTTGTTGCGGTAAAAGAAGATGTTTCCGATAAGAAAAAGTTATGGAGCCAACTGGTTGATGCTAAAGAAAAAGCTGAGGAAAGCGATCGCCTGAAATCATGTTTTCTGGCAAATTTAAGCCACGAGATACGTACTCCGATGAACGGTATACTTGGTTTTTCAGCCCTTCTGAAAGAGCCTCTTTTGTCCGGAGAAGAAATGGAGCAGTATATAGAGCTGATTCATGAAAGCGGGAAACGAATGCTTTCGATTATTAATAATCTCATTGATATTTCAAGGATCGAGACCGGCGAACTGTCTCTCTATCCAGGTACAACCAGCATTAATGAAGTGATTAAGAAAATACATGCTTCATTTAACGGGCGGGCAAAGAAAAAGGGAGTGTCTTTTTCCTGCGAGGTAGGTCTTTCCGCAAAAGACAGTGTTGTCGTGACTGATAAAACCAGGCTCAGCCAGGTGTTGTCGCATCTTGTCGGAAACGCATTGAAATATACCAGTGAGGGCGCGGTTTCTTTCGGGTACAAAAAAAACAATGAGATGCTGGAGTTTTATGTCATGGATACAGGGATCGGGATACCTGATGACCAGCAGGGTAAAATTTTTGAACGTTTCAGGCAGGTTTCTCTTGATGCAACCCGTGAGTACGAGGGTGCCGGGCTTGGCCTGAGTCTCAGCAAGAAATTCGTAGAGATGCTCGGTGGGTCGATGCGGGTTGATTCAACTCCCGGAAAGGGGAGTGTGTTTTATTTTTCGCTTCCCTACAACGGTTTTCTGAAATCGAGTAACCGATCGAAGGAAAATACAGAAGAAGACAATAACCCATTTCCTTCAGGGTTTACGATTCTGGTTGTCGATGACGATTCGATAAGCCGCCTGCTGTTAAAGGGTGTATTGTCGGGTCAGAATGTGAAAGTTATTCTGGCGGAAAACGGCAGGGAGGCTGTTGAAAAGGTTGAAACCGAACCGGATATTCATGTTGTGCTCATGGATATGAAGATGCCTGTAATGAACGGGTATGAGGCAACAAGCCGGATCAAGGTGATTCGACCTGATTTGCCGGTTATTGCACAGACAGCATTTTCAGATCCGAGCGAAAAAGAAACCGCCAAAAAAGCCGGTTGTGATGTTGTGCTTGGAAAACCGATCAACTCTGAAGAATTGCTGGCTCAGATACTGCGCTATACTTAGGGCGCCTCTATGTATTGTCATGAGCGGCTCACGTGCAAGGCGAACAAAGCGCAGAAACCGGAGCGTACACAGAGTACATGAGGATTTCGAGCACCGCTCAACAATGCATTGAATCGCGGAATAAATTCATAGAGCTGCCTTTTAGTTTCTGTGCTGTCTTCGAAACTCCCAGGGAGGAACCGGGTTCGGGTCTATCCAGAGTCCGGTTTTTGCTGTTCTTACGCTGTCTTCGAGCCGGGCGAGGTTCGCGTCATCGGAATATCGTTTGTAATGCCAGGCAAGCCCGTTGCGCAGGAGTTCCTCGTTCAGGCAGAGCGAGTCCACAAAGACCCAGGCGACAACCCTGCCGTAGCGGTCGCGGTCAACCTTTGTGAACCGTATTTCTCCCTGTTGCAATACCTTTCTTGTTAACCGTTCGGCTTTCCTGTAAAAAGGCTGCTTTCGTTCCGGGCAGTCTATGCCGAAGAGTCTGATTTCCACCTCTTCACGTTCCTTTGTCAAGGTGAAGCTGTCGCCGTCGGCGACGTGCAATACCGTGTAATCGCCGCTTTGGGTGTCGAGCCTGAGAATTACCGTGATGAGTACTGCTGTCAGAAGCAGCAGCAGGGTGAGGAGAAGATTCTTTTGTTTCATCCGATTCTATCGTCGCTGTGAGAATGATGGATAATGGATTGTTATGGTATATTCACTCAAACTTACAAGAATTTAGACGAAAACTATGGTTCTCCTGACAGTAGAGGCGATAAGCAAGCAGTACGGATTGAAGAAACTGTTCGACGATGTCTCGTTCGGTATCGATGAAAAGGATAAGGTTGGTATTATCGGGGTGAACGGTAGCGGCAAAAGCACGCTGCTGAAGATTCTTTCCGGAATGGAGACACCTGATTCGGGCAAAGTTATGGTGACCAAGCAGAGCCGTATTGCCTGGTTGCCCCAGGATTCCCCGTATAACCCGGATGATACGGTGCTTGAAGCTGTTCTGAAATCGGGAGACAAAATTCTGAACCTGGTTTACGAGTATGAACTGGTCTGCAAGGCCCTCGAGGAGGGCAGTGATGATGCCGGGCTGATTGAAAAAATGAGCGATCTATCACATGAACTGGATGTGAACAACGCTTGGGAACTGGAAGCGACGGTCAAGGCGGTTCTTGGCAAATTGGGCCTGCATGACGTTACGTCGAAGATGGGGACGCTTTCCGGTGGTCAGCGTAAACGAGTGGCTCTGGCTCATGCTCTGGTTATGCCGAGTGAAGCCCTGATTCTCGATGAGCCGACCAACCATCTCGATGCCGACAGCGTCGAGTGGCTGGAAAACTATCTCAAGCGGTATCAGGGAGCGGTGCTTCTGGTGACCCACGACCGGTATTTTCTTGATCGTGTGGCCAATCGCATGATCGAACTCGATGGCGTGACGGCAAATACGTTTTCAGGAGGTTACACAAGCTATCTGCAGCAGAAAGCTGAAAAAGAGGAACAGGACGCGAGGGCGGACCGCAAACGACAGGCGCTGGTCAGGCAGGAACTTGCCTGGCTGCGGACGGGGTGCAAAGCCCGTACAACCAAGCAGAAGGCGCGCATACAGCGTGCTGAAGGATTGATGGAAACACGGGGGATGGCTGAAAAGCAGGAGCTTAAGACAGGGTTCGGGAGCGATCGTCTCGGAAACAAGATCATCGAGATGCACAAGGTGTCGAAGTCATGGGGCGATCAGACGTTGATCTCTTCCTTTGAATATCTTTTACAGAAGGGGGACAGGATAGGTATTATCGGGCCCAACGGTTGCGGGAAAACAACGCTGCTCGACCTGATAACCGGAAAGGTTGAGTCGGACAGCGGTCATATCGAAATCGGCAAGACAGTCAAAATCGGTTACTATGACCAGATGAGCAGCGGTCTCGACGATGCCATGCGGGTGATCGATTATATCAAGGAGGAGGCGGAACAGATAAAACTGAAGGACGGCAGCCAGCTTTCTGCCTCGAAGATGCTGGAGCGGTTCCTTTTTGAACCCGCTGTTCAGTACAATCGTATCGGCAACCTCTCCGGAGGAGAGAGGCGCAGGCTCTACCTGCTCAAACAGCTGATTGATTCGCCTAATGTGCTGCTTCTCGATGAGCCGACAAACGATCTTGATATTCCGACTCTTCAGGTACTCGAGGATTTTCTCGATTCATGGCCGGGATGCGTGATCGCGGTCAGCCACGACCGCTACTTTCTCGACAGGGTGGCTGAGCACATTTTTGCCTTTGAGGAGAACGGAAAGATCAGGGAGTATCCGGGAAACTACAGCGTCTATCTTGAGATGAAAGCTGAAAGGGCGGCAGCGAAAGAAAAACCGGCGACGAGAAAGCCCGCGAAGCAATCGAAGGATAAGCCTTCAGGTTCCGGCCCGCGTAAGCTCAGCCAGAAAGAAAGGCGTGAAATGGATTCTCTCGAAAAAAAGATCGCCGAAGCCGAAGAGCGTCAGGCGGAAATTTCCAGCCGATTACATGACGCGGGATCGGATTTTGACCGGGTCAGTGAGCTGAGCCAGGAACTGCAATCATTGCAGCATCAGATGGACAGGGACATGGCCAGATGGGAGGAACTTGCCGAGCTTGAGCAGTAACGTTATTGCTTTTCAGGTTGGAATTCCTTGTGTCCGGTCTGCCAGAAGGCAAAGCTCAGGACGTCGGCAAGTGATTCGAACTGCCTGGTCTTGGTGTCGCCTATGCCATGACCTGACTGGAAATCAGGGTAGAAAAGCACCGGTCTCTGTGACGCCGTCGCGGACTGAAGGCGGGCTGCGAATTTGGCTGGCTGCCAAGCGATCACTCTGGGATCATTGAGACCTGCCGTGACAAGAGCGGCAGGGTAACGCACGCCGTCTGTAATGCTCAGATAGGGGTCCATTTCAATCAGCGCGAGGCATTCGAGGGAGTCTTTGACCGTCCCGAATTCCGGCGCGTTAACAGGGCCGTTGGGCGTTTCTTCTCCGCGAAGGGGGTTCATGGCCCCAACCTGCGGGATGACCGCTGCGAAAAGGTCGGGTCGGTCGGTCATCGCCTTGCCGACAAGTATTCCTCCGGCGCTGGCGCTGTTGATGGCGATATGGTCCGGAGTGGAGTAGTTGTTTTTGATAATATATTCCGTGCAGCTGATCAGATCTTTCCAGGTGTTGGGTTTGGTCGATTTCATTCCTGCTTTGTGCCATGCATTACCCAGCTCGCCTCCCCCTCTGACATGCGCGACAGCCAGAATTCCTCCCTTATGGGTCCAGAGGAGAAACGATGGACTGAAGAACGGTCTCAGCGATTTACCATAAGCGCCGTACCCATAAAAAAGCACAGGATTTTTGCCGTCTTTTTTCAGACCTTTTTTGTAAATCAGCGAAAGAGGTACTTCTACACCGTCATGCGAAGTCACCATGACCTCTTTGACGACGAGGTCCTCATATTCCGGGTATTCAGCAGGGGAAGAGAGTGTTTCGTAGATAAACGAACCGGATTTTTCGTCATAGCGGTATCGTTTATAGTCACTGCCCCATCCGGAGATCACCACCCATGCTTCAGGAAACCGGAATCCCTTGCCTGTCAGGTGCAGGGTTCCAGCCTCGAAAGGAAGTTTGATTTTTTCCGCTTTTTTCTTTCCGGAGCGTAGTCTGAAGAATTCAACTTCCACGCCGTTTTTCGATTGGGTGTAAAAAATGCCCTTGCTGGTGAGGATGAAAGAGGTAAGTACCGCATCAGAACGTTCTGCGATCACCGTTTCGGCATTGCTGATGTCCGGTTGCAGAAGAGAGGTCTTAAGAACCTTGAAATTCGGAGCGTTATCCGGAGTATACAGATACAGGTCTGTTTCGGTGGCAGAAAAGTCGTGAATGTTATCCTCAGGTGTGAATAGTTTTTTCCAGGATATCCTGTCGGCTGTCAGTTCTGAAACCGGCGCGTAATAAACAAAAAGGCGACGGTCCACGTTCTGTATAAAGGCGAAGAGATGCGCGCTATCCTCGTCGTAATGGACAAATGGAATGTCTTCGGGGCGAATGTTCATGTCGGGATTGGTGGCTCCGGAGAAGATTTCCCTGTCAGTGGACGGATCGGTTCCGACCATGTGGAGGTAGACCTTGCTGTTTTTCTGGATATCGATGTCCCCCTGCATACCTTTGTTAAGACGGTTGTAGAGGAAAGCAGTGCCGTCAGGCAGCCAGGAGGGTGAAGCGAACCGGCAACGATTTATCTTCTCAGGATAAAGCGCTCCTGTTTTTACGTTCATGATCATCACGATATCATCTTCCGAGCCATCTGCGGCAACGGATATCGCGACTTTCAAACCATCATCGTCAGGAGAGATATTGCTGACGACATAATTTCCTGTTCCTTCTTCCGACAGTTGCGACGGATCAAGGAGCAATCTTTCATCACCTGAAAATCCCTCCCTGTAGTAGAGTTTCCCGGTTTCGTCGGATGGTGTTCGTTTCAGATAGAAGTAGCGGTCGTTATCAGTTATGACAAGATTATAGACTTTTGAAGATCTTCTGCTGTCGAAATCCTGCATCTTTTCAATCAGCGATTTTCTTCCGGGAATATTCTCCATGACTGATCGGGCGGATTCCTCCTGTGTTTTGAACCACTGCAGGACGAGAGGATCCTTCAGGTTTTCCATGTAGCGGTATCGATCGACAACCTTTTTGCCGCAATACACTTCCGTGACCGGTTTTTCTGGAGCTTCAGCGGTATTCTGCGTCGGTATGACCGTTTCGCTTTGTGCTTGTCGGGAGAATGAAGAAAGACAAAAAAAGAAAATAGAGGTGAGTAGTACTGCGTTTTTCATGGTCAGCTTATCATATGAGTATCGAATTCGTCTGATTCAGTAGGGTGTAATATGCCTAAAGCGCCATCTATTCTCCTAATCGTAAAAAAACAACGGCCACGGTTTATCCGTGGCCATTGATCTATCTGCCGCCATCTCTTCCCCTTCGTTCTCCACGGGATCTGTTTTCTTTATTGTAGTTTCTGTTATCCTTGCGATCGATTCTGTTTTCTGCCCAGCGTTTTTCTTTCCGGTCGTTGTTTTTGTTACTCCATACTTTAGATTTTCTTGTCGTTTCCTTGACGATAACCCGTTCACCCGATCTGTTTTTCCAGGTTTTTGTGTTCTTTTCCCTGTAAACACGCTTTGAGTTTTTGTCGGGTTTTACCTTTTCAGCTCTTCTGCGATCATTGTTGTTTATGCCTTTGTCGACTCTGCGGCGGTCATTGTCGTTTCTGATCTTGTCGACTCTGCGGCGGTCATTGTCGTTTCTGATCTTGTCGACTCTGCGGCGATCATTGTCGTTTCTGATCTTGTCGACTCTGCGGCGATCATTGTCGTTTCTGATCTTGTATGCCTTTTGAACCCTGCGATCAGGTTTTTCCCTGTATACTTTTTTCTGGCCGCTCTTGGTTTCATGATAATAGCGGCTGTTCCTGATACTTTTTTTCTCGTGTTTATACGCGTTGTGGCGGTGTTTCAGCCAGCGGTGGTTCGCGTTCCTGCGATACTCCCGGTCAGAGTAATGACGGATGTCGCGCCAATGATGGTTTCTGATAGTGCGTGGAAGCCTGTTATGCTTAACCACTACCCACGGACCGCTGTAATTCCTGGAATGATACCAGTTATTGCTGTGATAGACATAGTAGAAGTTGTCGAAGAAAAGCAGATCATACGGCAACCCTACCGATACATAGAACCCCAGCTGAGGAACGAACAGCAGGTTGGGTGAGTAACCCGTGTTGTAAAAGTAGTCATTGTCATAAATCGGATGGAACAGTGCCGCACGTGGAGCGTTCAGATTGATGTGAACGCTGACGTCGGCTCGCGCAGGTGCCGATTGACAAGACATTGTTGTCGCTAGCGCTGCGGCAAACAGTAATTTTCCGTTTTTCATAATGTCATTCTCCCTGGTGTATTTCATCGGTGACAGAACATGCAATGTTCTTATGGGCACCTCTATTTATTTGTTCCGAAGCCCGATTACTGCGTTGGGCGGTGCTCAAAACCCTCATGTACGTCGTGTACTCTCCGGTTTTTCCGCTCCGTCCGCCTTGTCCTCGGGCTTCTCACGACAATAAATAGAGGTGCCCTTATATTTTCAACCTGACATGTAATTCCTGCAGGCGTCTCTCATATATTCGACGACAGCGATCGGGTATTCTTGCAGGAGAGCGTTTCAACTATTGAGTTTATCAAGCAGGAAGGCCATTGATTTCCCAAGGTCCGCCATGTTTTCCATTCCTTCTTTGTCGCCGGATACTTCATCTCCGATTCTGCCTCCGAAGCCGAGGTTCCAGTATGTTGAACCGACGATGAACATCTGGCATATCTGGTAAAGGTGGTTGATGCTGTCATAGGCGTGTATTCCGCCCCCGCGCCTGAGGGAGATAACGGCAGCGCCTGCCTTGTGCCGGAAGAGCTGACCGTTTACCCTTGAGACAAAACCTGCGCGATCGATGATCGCTTTGAGCTCAGGGGTGATGTCGGCAAAGTAGGTGGGAGAAGCCAGGATGATGCCGTCGGCAGCAAGCATTTTTTCAAACAGTTCGTTGAACATGTCGTTTCCCGTAGCACACCGTCTGTCCTTTCGTTCGATGCACTTGTAACATGACAGACAGCCTCTGATGATTTTGCCGCCTGCCTGCACGAGTTCGGTTTCAATGCCTTCCTCTTCCAGGGCTTCAAATACTTTCATGATCATTTTGTGCGTGTTGCCCTCTTTTCGGGGACTTCCGTTTACGGCAAGAACTTTCATAGTTGGTTACAAATTTGATTTGTTCAGGATCGAGATGGAGAAAAGTCAAAAGTCAAAGGTCAAAAGGTGAAAGGCAAAAAAAGCGAATTAAAAACAAGATACCGGTTTCCGGTTCATGTTTTTGTAGATCACCAGTTACGCATGACGATTCGCCTATGTCATGCCGGACTTGATCCGGCATCCATATGTTAGCATGATTCAGCTGTAGGCAGTTTTCAGTCGGCAGAGTTCGAGCAGGGTGTGTGCTCCACTCAAACGGGCAGCCACGGGGGGCTGCCCCTACAAACCGAAAAAAACGGGCCAACAGGTCCGCCTCAACAATTCAACAGTTCAACAGTTCAACAACTCAACAGTTCAACACATCAACACATCAACATTCTTTTAATCTTATCCAGTGCGGCCTGCATATCTTCCGGGAGCAGGGCCGATAGGGTAATCCTTTCACGGGTTGTGGGCTGGAAAAAGCTCAGGCTCGCGGCGTGGAGCGCCTGGTGCGGGATCAGCTCCAGGAGGTTCTTGACGAAGCTTTCGCTTTTGCTGAAGGGAAGGGATTTTACTCCGGCCCCTCCATAGGTTTCGTCTCCGAGAATAGGCGCGTTTATATGTTTGAGGTGAACTCTGATCTGATGCGTTCGGCCTGTGTGGAGGATCATCTCGACAAGGGAGAAATAGCGCAGGTTTTCCACTACACGGTACTCTGTTACCGCTGTTTTTCCTTCCTTTCCTTCAAAATCGTAGGAGGTCATTACTTTACGGTCGCGTATCGAACGGCCTATGTTTGTTTTGATGATCCCTTCAGGAGGGTCCGGAACGCCCCATACAATCGCCTGATATTTTTTTTCGACCTGACGCTCCGCGAACTGTTTTGCCAGACGGTGCAGGGCCGTAGCGTGTTTGGCGACAATGATCAGTCCCGAGGTGTTTTTGTCCAGCCGGTGAACGATGCCGGGACGTAATTCCGTTGTATCGAGTTTTTCTGCATCCGTGCCGAGATGGTGAAGGATGGCGTTGGCAAGCGTTCCCGTCCAGTTGCCGAATGCGGGATGGACCACCATGCCGGGAGCTTTATTGATCACCATAAGATCGTCGTCCTCATAGATGATGTCGACGGGGATATCTTCCGGCTCGAGTTCCGGCGCGGGTGGACGGAGAAAAGTGATTTCTATGGTATCGAGAGATTTTATCTTGTAATTGGCTTTGACGGTTTTTCCGTTAACCAGTACGCGGTGTTCCGAAATTGCTTCCTGAACCTTGTTTCTGGTGGCGTTTTCAACCTGCTGGGCGAGATAGACATCGATACGCATCGGTTTCTGGGTCTGTGCAACCTGAAGCGTCATTTTTTTCGGTTCCTGATGTTCTCTGTCCTGTTTTTCCTGTTCGCTTTTTACCTGCTGTTTTTGCATCTTGGATCTGGTAATACGGGGTTTCAGAGTGAGTATCACTATATAACAATAACCGCGCAATTCTTATGTCTAAGGAGTCAGGAGGAAAATCTTTTGAGTATGACGTGGCCGTGATAGGTTCGGGTCCCGGCGGATTTGAAGCGGCGATAAAAGCCGCGCAGTCGGGTTTGCAGGTATGTATTGTTGAAAAAGGGGCGATTGGAGGAGTATGTGTCAACTGGGGGTGTATACCAACCAAGGCATTGCTCAGAAGTGCCGAAGTTTTCCGTCTTGCAGATGATGCTGGACCTTTTGGCCTCGGAATCGATGATGCCGCTGTTGATGTAGCTCAGGCTGTGAAAAGGAGCCGAAGGGTAGTTCTTACCGTTTCCAAAGGTGTAGAATATACGCTGAAGCAGAATAATGTCGCGCTGAAACGAGGTGAATGCTCGTTTGCCGATGCTCACAGGCTTGAAATCAAGCGTGAGGGCAAGGTTGAAGAAACAATATCCGCGGAACAGTGTATCATAGCGACCGGGGGCAAAGCAAGAGCGCTTCCCGGTATGGAGTTCGACGGAAAAACCATTATTTCCAGTCGTGAGGCGCTTGCAATGCAGGCTGTGCCCGGAAAGATGCTTATCATCGGCGGCGGAGCTATTGGCGTCGAGATGGCGTGGTACTATAACGCTGCAGGCAGCGATGTTACGCTGGTGGAGCTGATGCCGGGAATTCTTCCGCTGGAAGATGCCGACATCGGAGATGGTCTTAAACGATCTCTTGTCAAGGCAGGTATTGAGATTATCAACGAAGCGGTGGTAAAAAGAGCAGAAGCCGCGGATGGCGGTATTCGGGCTGTTGTTGGTATGCCTGACGGCAGTGAGCGGGTCATGGATGCTGATTGCATGCTTGTTGGGGTCGGTGTTGCCCCGGAGACAGAAGGGCTTGCACTTGAAAAAGCAGGAGTTGCGACAGAGAAAGGTTTCGTTGTGACAGATGAGAGGTGCCGCACGAATGTCCCGAATATTTTCGCCATAGGTGATGTACGGGGCGGGATGATGCTTGCGCATAAAGCTTCGGCTGAAGCCGCAGTTGCTGTGAAGGGTGTGACGGGGAGGAAATGCGAGCCGGTCGATGACACAAGAATGCCCCGTTGTGTCTATGTCGAGCCATCCGTTGCCTGCGTCGGGTATACCGAACGTCAGGCAGAGGAGGCGGGTTTTGACATCAGAGTGGGTAAAGCGCTTTTCGCGTCATCAGGAAAAGCCAATGCCTATGGTCATCGGGATGGTTTTGTCAAGCTGGTATTTGAGGCAGGCTCCGGAGTTCTTCTTGGCGGTCATGTGCTGGGCTATGGCGCGGTTGAACTGATCGGAGAACTTTCTCTCGCCCGAAGTCTTGGAGTCACCGCTGAACAGATTGCCGAAACGATACATGCTCATCCTACGCTTTCCGAGTCAATAAAGGAGGCGGCAGAGGACGCGTTGAAGGGGTGAATGGGGGAAAGTGACAAGTAGTGAGAAGTGACGGGTGACAAGAGGAGAGAGGGCGAGGGGGGAGTGTCTACTGTCAAATGACTATTGAATAATGGAAGACGGAGAAAGGGAGGTCGGAAACCGGAGTTTTATCTTTCTGTCATCTTCGGGATTGACCCGTGAAATCAGGGAGCATTTTTCACAGGTCTTACCCGAAGATCCATGTCGATGTCAATATGCAAGAAAGATGGATGCCGGATCAGGTCCGGCATGACAATGAGAAAAAGTGATTGGAGACCAGGGGAGAAGGTGCTGAGTACTGAGCGATGAGCGATGAGTGGGTGACGGTGGAGTGTCTACTTCTACTGTCAAATGACTATTGAGTAATAGAAGACGTGGAGAGAGGGATGCCGGATCGGGTCCGGCATGACAATGAGAAAAAAAGTGATTGGAGACAGGGGAAGAAAGTGCTGAGTGCTGAGCGATGAGTGGGTGGCGGAGCGAAGGTGGATTGTCTACTGTCAAATGACTATTGAATAATGGAAGACTGAGAGAAAGGGAGACTGCTGACTGGTGACTGGCGACTGTTCAAAGGCGGGTGGTAAAGAAAGAAAAAGGGGGCTCTTTGAGCCTTTTTTGTAAAGCATTTTCTATTCTCTTTTTAAAAGCATAAATTCATGCTTTAATTGTACAACGTATTCAATTAAGTAAGCCTTTTCCCGCAGGAGTAGACGTATAGGGTTGGGGTGTTTAAAAAATCATCAATTATGACTCAAACTGCTTCAGCTGCAAAGAAAACAGCAAGTACGAAAGCAAAGTCCGGTTCAGTTGCCGCTAAGGCTTCCGGCCCAAAGAAAGCGAGAACAAAGAAGAAGCAAGGGACGGCGTTTCCTTTCACGGCAATCGTAGGTCAGGAAGAAATGAAACTCAGCCTGATACTGAATATCATCGATCCGAGGATTGGCGGTGTGCTCGTTATGGGCCACAGGGGAACCGGTAAAAGTACTACTGTCCGGGCGCTTGCAGAGGTGCTTCCTATGATTGAACGAGTCAAGGACGATGTGTACAACCGTTCTGTTTCTGATTATCTCGAGGCTGAAAAGCCGAAGAAAGGCGCAAAGGCGATGACTCCTGAAGATATGACTATAGAGGATATTCCTGTACCTGTTGTCGATCTTCCTCTCGGCGCGACTGAAGACCGTGTTTGTGGTACCATTGATATTGAACAGGCGCTTACAAGCGGCGTCAAGGCATTTGAGCCTGGACTTCTTGCTCAGTCCAACCGTGGATTTCTTTATATCGACGAAGTGAACCTTCTCGATGACCATCTTGTGGATGTACTGCTTGATGTTGCTGCCAGCGGCAGGAATGTGGTTGAACGTGAAGGAATCAGTATTCGCCATCCCGCACGATTTGTTCTTGTCGGGTCGGGTAACCCTGAAGAGGGTGAACTGAGACCTCAGCTGCTTGACCGTTTCGGACTGCACGCGAGGATTATAACTATTCTCGATGTTGCCAAGAGAGTTGAAATTGTGAAAAGACGGCACGATTATGATGATGACCCGCAGGCTTTTCTGAAAAAATGGACGCGAGAACAGAATAAACTGCAGAAAAAGATTCTTCAGGCAAAGGAATTGCTATCTGAAGTAACTATGGGTGACGAAGTTCTTACCGATGTTGCAAAGCTTTGTATGCAGCTCGGTATCGACGGACATCGCGGTGAGTTGACCATTACCAGAACAGCCAACGCTTTTGCAGCGTTCAATGGCGACAAGGTGGTTACCATCGAACATGTCAGGGAGATTGCAGGGCTTTGCTTACGACATCGCTTGCGCAAAGATCCGCTGGAGGTTATGGATCCGGGCGAAAAAATCGATCGTGAACTTGCTAAAGTACTTGGAGAAGTAGAAGAAGTATAATGATAGCTTTTACCGATATTGTTGGAATGGATCTGGCAAAGCAGGCGATGATGCTGCTTGCCGTTGATCCTTCTCTTGGCGGGGTAGTGGTTCCGGCGGCTGTCGGGTCCGGCAAGTCCACTCTTGCAAGGGCTTTTTCCGGTATCGTTTCTAAAGATACCCCTTTTGTTGAGCTGCCGTTGAATGTTACGGAAGACCGGCTGATCGGAGGCGTTGATCTCGAAGCGACACTTCTTCAGGGAAAGCGTGTCGTGCAGCACGGCGTGCTCTCCAAGGCTCACCAGGGCGTGCTTTACGTTGATTCATTGAGTCTTCTTGACAGTTCCGCTGTTTCCCATGTCATGGATGCCATGTCGAGAGGAGCGGTACTTGTTGAACGTGAAGGGCTCAGTGAGGTGCATCCGTCGAAATTCATGCTGATCGGAACCTATGACCCTTCCGACGGGGACGTCCGTATGGGGCTTCTTGACCGGGTAGGCATGATTGTTCCTTTCACCACCCAGAACGATTACAGGGCACGTAAGCTGATTGTCAATTGTGTACTCGGGAAAAGAGACGCTGAAGACACCGACGATGAGCTGAAAATGCTCAGGGGGCTGATAGAGGCCGCAAAAGAGCAGCTTCCGCTTGTTTCCATGACTAAGGAGCAGATGCAGGGACTGATTCAGTCTGCCGTAAGTCTTGGGGTAGAGGGTAACCGTGCCGATATTTTCGCCATTAAAGCCGCTCTTGCAAGTGCAGCCCTTGCGCAGCGTACTGACGTTGACGAGGATGATCTTAAACTTGCTCTCAAGCTTGTGCTGGTTCCCAGAGCGACGCAGATGCCTCCGCAGGAAGAGGAGGTTATGGACGATATGCCTCCGGACGAAGAGATGCCGCCGGATAGTCCAGAATCTGAAGACCAGGACGCACCTGAAGACAATTCCGATCCTAATGAGGAGGAGGAAGAGGAGGAAACTCCGGACATGATCGAGGAGCTGATGATGGAAGCCATAGAGACTGAGCTGCCGGACAACATTATGAATATTTCTCTCGCGGCAAAAAGGAAAAGCAGGTCCGGAAGCCGTGGAGAAGCGCTCAACAATCGTCGTGGCCGCTTTGTCCGTTCCCAGGAAGGTGAAATGCGTAGTGGAAAGGTCGCGATTATCCCAACGCTGATTTCAGCGGCGCCATGGCAGGAGAGTCGCAGAGAGGAACGCAAAAAGAAGTTCGGTGCAGTGAAGACCGCCCTGATTATCAATAAAGAGGATGTCAGGATCAAGAAATTTCGTGACAAGTCCGGAACCCTGTATATCTTCATGGTAGATGCATCCGGTTCCATGGCATTGAACCGCATGCGCCAGGCAAAGGGTGCTGTATCACATCTGCTGCAGAATGCGTATGTTCATCGTGATCAGGTTTCACTGATCTCTTTCAGAGGAAAGGAGGCCCAGCTTCTTCTTCCCCCGTCGCAGAGTGTCGATCGAGCAAAGAGAGAGCTTGATGTTCTGCCTACCGGCGGAGGAACGCCGCTTGCTTCTGCTCTATTTCTTGGATTGGAAACGGCAAAACAGGCCCGGACAAAAGGTGTTTCACAAATCATGTTTGTTGTGATTACCGATGGTCGCGGCAATATCAGTCTGCAGTCCTCATATGATCCCGATGCGCCAAAAGCCACAAAAGAGGAGGTGCAGCAGGAGATCGAAGCCATTTCAGCCACCATATTCGCAGAGGGTGTCGCTTCTGTTATTATCGATACCCAGATGAACTATCTTTCACGCGGAGAAGCGCCAAAGCTTGCTGAAAAACTTGGGGGACGGTATTTTTATCTGCCGAACGCCAAAGCTGAAGAGATCGCGATGGCAGCTCTGAGTTGAACGATTTGTGTTCATAGATTTCACGAAACCTCCCCCGTTGTGATTGATGACTGGGGAGGTTTTTGTTTTTTTGGCTATTATCTTAAGGGTAGATTCACCGTGTTTCCGGTATTCTCTTGATGGGGTCGGGTTTCAGTATTATTAATTATTTGATTTACAGGTCATGGCTCAGCTTAGGAAAATCACAGCGATTGTCGGACTCGAGCAATACAACACCAATCTCTGGAAAAAGATCATCAACCTTCTGCATGGTGAAGCCGAACTTACCCAGTGGACTGATGTAGATCTGGAAAAACAGAATCCTGAAGCAGCAAAAGCTATATCCGAAGCTGATTGCGTATTTATGAGTATGATCCAGTTCAAGGATCAGGTTGACTGGTTCCGTGAACAGCTCGAGCAGGCCTCCAACCAGGAGAAAACCATCTTTATTTTTGAGTCGATGCCGGATGCCATGGCGTTGACCAAAGTTGGAAATTATGCCGTCGGAGAGGGCAAGGGAGGAATGCCTGAGTCGGTCAAGAAGATTGCCAAGATGCTGGTGAAGGGGCGTGACGAGGACGCTCTTTACGGTTACATGAAGCTGATGAAGATCATGCGGACGATACTTCCTCTTGTTCCGAAAAAAGCGAAAGACTTCAAGAACTGGCTACTTGTGTATTCCTACTGGATGCAGCCCACTCCCGAGAACATTGCAAACATGTTCCGGCTGATTCTCAGAGAGTACTGTAACGAGCAGCTTGAGGTCGGTCCTATTGTCGATGTGCCGAATATGGGCCTCTATCACCCGGATGCTCCAGAATATTTCAAGGATGTAAAATCATTCAAGAACTGGTCAAAAAAACAGGGAAGAAACTTCAATAAGGGGCAGAAAGTGGGTTTGCTGTTTTTCCGCAAACACCTGCTTCAGGAAAAAACCTATATCGACGATACGATCCGCGGCTTCGAGAGCAGAGGCCTCAAGGTGCTGCCCTCTTTTGTTATGGGCGTGGAAGGACACGTGCTGGTCAGAGACTGGTTTGTCAAGGAAAAACTCGATCTGCTGGTGAACATGATGGGTTTCGGTCTTGTGGGCGGCCCTGCGGGATCGACCAAACCGGGTACAGCGGCAGAAGCTCGTGACGAGATTATGAGAAAGCTGGATGTCCCCTATATCGTGTCCCAGCCGCTGCTGATTCAGGACTTCGAGTCGTGGCACGAGCTTGGCGTTTCGCCCATGCAGATAACGTTTACCTACTCTATACCTGAAATGGACGGAGCTGTCTGTCCGATAGTTCTCGGGGCGCTCAAAGACGGAAAGATCGAGACCGTACCCGAAAGGATAGACCGTTTGACAGGGTTGTCGGCAAACTGGCTGAGATTGAGAGAGGCATCCAACAAGGAAAAGAAAATCGCGTTTGTTGTCTATGATTATCCTCCGGGACTGGGTAAAAAAGCCAGTGCTGCCCTGCTCGATGTTCCCAAGTCACTGCTTGCTATGCTGCATCGGTTGAAAAAGGAAGGATATACTACTGGAGAACTTCCTTCGGATCCGGAAGAACTGTTCAAAGCTCTCGACAAGGCGACCGATCACCAGTTCCAGAATGGAAAGCCGGACGCTCTGAAGATAAACACCGAGAAGTTCAGGGAGCTGACAACCTCAAGGGAAAGGGAGCGAATCGAAGAGCGCTGGCAGGGTTTTCCGGGTGAGATAGTTCCTATAGGAACGGATAACGTGTTTATCGGCGGTATACGTTATGGTAATATATTTATCGGTGTACAGCCTCGTATCGGTGTGCAGGGCGACCCGATGAGACTGTTATTCGACAAGGCCAATACGCCCCATCATCAGTACATCTCCTTCTATCGCTGGATCAGCCGTGACCTCAAGGCCCATGCGCTTGTTCACGTAGGTATGCATGGTTCTGTTGAATGGATGCCGGGCCTGCAGACCGGCCTGACCGGCGACTGCTGGCCGGACGCGCTACTCGGGGATATCCCGCACTTCTATATCTATCCCCTCAACAATCCGAGTGAATCCTCCATCGCGAAACGCAGAGGCCTTGCGACTATGGTGTCTCATGTCGTTCCTCCGCTTTCAAGAGCGGGACTTTACAAGGAACTGCCGGCAATGAAGGATCTGCTTGCCGATTATCGTGAACGCAACCTCGGTGATTCAACTGACGCAGGCGATGTTGAAATGGCGATTATGCAGAAAGCCGAACTCCTGAATCTTACCGATGACTGTCCGAAGAGTGAGGATGAAACGTTCAGGGATTTTGTCAGCCGTCTCTACAGTTACGTGCTTGAGCTTGAAAATCGTCTGATTTCAAATTCACTGCATGTGTTCGGCGAGTCGAGCCCGCTTGATTCGCAGCTTGTCACGGTTACTGAAACCCTTAAAAACAGGGGGCAAAACGGCATGAGCCTTCCGGGAATGTTTATGTCCTGTTCCGGTACTAACGGTCATTTTGCAAACTATGAAGAGCTTGCAAAACGTTCAAGAAGCGGAGAAAGCGAGGCTATAGAGCTACGGGAAACAGTTGATCAGTCATGCAAAGACTTTATCCAGCAAGTGTTGTTTGAAAGGAAAAGTCCTCAGGAAGTGTTCAGGAATATCGCTAACGGTCAGGAGTTGCCCGGAGAACATCTGGCAATGGTTGATGGTCTCGTCAGCGAAGGCGCGCATATCCTCCGTGCTCTGGGCGACAATCGCGGGGAGATGGACTCTCTTGTACGGGTGCTTGATGGTCGATACATCTCTTCCGGACCAGGCGGAGATCTGGTAAGGGACGGCGTCAACGTTCTTCCTTCCGGCCGCAACATCCATTCTATCGATCCATGGCGTATACCTTCGGAGCTGGCTTTCAAGCGGGGGACCAGAATCGCGGATATGCTTGTCAGCAAACACCTTGAGGAGAACGATGGTCAGTATCCTGAAACCATCGCCCAGGTGTTGTGGGGGCTGGATACCATCAAGACCAAAGGTGAGGCGGTCGCGGTTGTCATCAGACTTGCCGGGGCTGAACCCTCCTATGACGCTCAGGGTAAGATCAGTCATTACCAGCTTGTTCCGCTTGAACAGCTCGGACGTCCGAGGATCGACGTACTCATGCAGTTAAGTCCTATATTCAGGGATGCTTTCGGTAATCTCATGGACCAGCTCGACAAACTCGTTCAGGCAGCGGCCACTGCTGACGAGCCGCATGAGATGAACTATATCAAGAAGCATGTCGACGAGGCTCTGGCTGATGGAGCGGATTTCGAAAGCGCGACATCGCGACAATTTACGCAGCCTCCAGGCGCCTACGGTACCTATGTTGATGATATGGTTGAGGATTCAGCATGGGAAAGCGACGACGATCTGGATGAACTGTTTCTCAGGCGTAACAGCTGCGCCTATGGAGGCAGCAGAAAAGGTGAAAAACAGACGGAGATTCTCAACAGTCTGTTTGGAACCGTTGATCGAGTGGTTCATCAGGTTGATTCAACTGAGTTCGGTATCTCCGATATCGATCACTACTTTTCATCATCCGGCTCGCTTCAGCTTGCTGCACGCAAGCGCAACACCCGCACAAGCGATGTTAAACTGAATTACGTCGAGTCATTCACCTCCGATATCAAAGTTGACGACGCAAGCAAGTCGCTCAGGCTTGAGTACCGTTCAAAGTTGCTTAACCCGAAATGGTTTGAGGGTATGCTGAAGCACGGTCACAGCGGCGCAGGAGAGATCAGTAACCGGGTGACCTATATGCTCGGATGGGATGCCGTCACGAAAAGCGTCGATGACTGGGTCTACAAAAAAACGGCAGAAACCTATGCTCTCGATCCTGAAATGCGTGAACGGCTTGCGGATCTGAACCCTCTGGCCATAAAGAATATCGTTGGACGAATGCTTGAGGCCAATAGCAGGGGGATGTGGAAAGCCGATCAGGATATGATTGAGGAGCTTCAGGAAATCTACGCCGATCTTGAAGATCGCCTTGAAGGTCTGCATGATGAGGAGTAGGGGGAAGGGAAAAGTCAAAGGTCAAAAGGCAAAGGTCAAAAGTGGAAAGTGGAAAATGAAAAAAGCGATCCTGTAAGACGAAGAGGAAGGATTGTTGATGTGTTGCATCGTTGATTTGTTGAACTGTAGGGGCGGACCTGTGTGTCCGCCCGTTTCATCCTCAGATGCGTGTGCGCATGCCCCGGATGTAAATGGACTTGACACGCTCTGCAAACCATTTCGTGGAAAGGTTTTTGCTTACGAATTTGGGGCTGTGCAGGGATATCTCAGGCAGCACCGCATAGATGGTATATCCGAATTTTTTCCTGTGCATTGCCGATAGTGTCGTATAGGAGTATGTTTTCTCGAAGTCGAATCTCTTTTCCTGCATGAACTCCTTTTGTATTGTCTTTTCATCGAACTCCATTCCATTTTTCTTCAAAAGATCGATGAACGTCTGATGGGTGACGGACGGTGAACTGCGGCCGTTTTCATAACTCAGCAGGTCACCGTCAAGATCGATTTTCTTGTGCGACAGACGGGCAAGCATTTTCTGGAAGCCGGCGTTCCGGCTTGTGTAACGGCCGGCGTTGTAATCGGCGAAGACATATTTCCAGTCATCGTAGTTGTGCTGATAGTCGAGCAGATAGGCCGTTCCATAGAATACACCGCCTTTACAGGTGTAGAGGACTTCACGAATGTTTCCATGCCCGACGTTTTGAGGTTTTTTCGAGAAAGCCTCGGCGAATTTCACGGATACCTGCATCGATCCCAAGGTGGTTACCAGATTGCTGACATCCTTGTTGAGCGCCAGAAGAATCGGTCTGGTTATCACGGAAGAGGTGAACTCATTATACCACAGTTCAAAATCCCGCTCACTGGCAACCGAGTCGATGTTTTCCCGGAATGTCTTTCCATTGGAGGCGTTTTGATCCAGTCTCTTTTGAATGATGAATCGCAAGAGCTCGTTAGATTCGGAACTTTCGATCTTTTTCCGCAGGATATTTGGCATTCCGCTGTTTTTCGGGACGGTGGTCAATCCGCTTTCCTGTCTTATGATCGCAATCACGGCGCAGACATGTTCCTTGTCAACGGGTTGCCCGAGTTCCTTGAGGCTTTCTTGTATGGCTGTCGCCCAGATATCCGGAGATTTAACGTATGGTCTGGCTGCAAGAACAAGTTTCTCGATCTGCTGTTGTGACAATCCCGTATCACGATGTTCCGAGCATCCGCCCAGAAACAATGCGATGAGAAACGTGAAGAATATGATCTTGTTCGTTTTGGTCATCTTGCCGATTTTGCTTTTTGCACCGTTCACCCTGCAAGGCGTGAATAGTAACTGAAAAAAGGCGGTCCCGGTATATCCTCCGGAACAGCCTCTTCTTTTGGACGTGCGTGGTATTCTTACATCGAGGTCGAATAATTCGGGGCTTCTTTGGTGATCATGACATCATGGGGATGGCTCTCTCTCAATCCTGCCTGGGTGATACGCACAAAGCTGGTGTTGCTTTTCATTTCATCCGTAGAGCCTACACCGCAGTAGCCCATCGATGATTTCAGGCCACCGATAAGCTGATAGATAACCTCTTCCAGTTTACCTTTAGCCGGTATCCTCCCTTCAATTCCTTCCGGAACGTATTTTTTGCTTTCTTTTGAGGCGTCCTGAAAATAGCGGTCGCTGCTTCCTTCCGGTTCCGACATGGCTCCAAGCGAGCCCATTCCCCTGTATGCCTTGAACCGTCTTCCTTCATAGAGGATCGTTTCACCGGGGCTTTCATCCGTTCCCGCGAAGATGCTTCCGATCATGACAGAGTCAGCGCCCGCGGCAATAGCCTTGGCGATGTCTCCGCTGTATTTGATGCCACCGTCAGCGATGATCGGTGTTCCTGTTTTTGCCGCTTCTTCCGCGCATTTCATGACAGCAGTCAGCTGCGGCATGCCGACACCCGCAACAACGCGAGTCGTACAGATGCTTCCGGGTCCGATACCGACTTTTACGGCATCAGCGCCTGCGGCAACGAGATCCCGAACGGCATCGGCGGTAGCAACGTTTCCTGCGACCACCTGAAGATCAGGGAAGCTTTTCTTGATGGTTCTTACCATATCAGAGACAGCCTTACTGTGACCATGCGCTGTATCGACCGCGACTACATCCACTCCTGCCTCTACAAGAGCGGTTACCCTATCTATAGTGTCTGAGCGAATGCCGACAGCCGCGCCGGCTCTAAGCCTGCCATCTTCATCCTTGCAGGAGTCAGGATAGAGCTTTCTTTTCTGAATATCCTTAAAGGTTATCAGGCCTTTCAGGTTGCCTTTCCCATCAGTTATCAGCAGTTTTTCGATTTTGTTTTCAAGCAGAATTCCTGCCGCGTCTTCAAGATTTATATCTTCATCCGCAGTGATAAGGTTCCTGCTTGTCATGATGCTTGAAATCTTCTGGTCCGGAGAAGGTTTGAAGCGAAGGTCCCGGTTCGTGATGATCCCTTTAAGTTTCAGGGAGGCGTCATCAGGCCCTATAGGTTCTTCAATAATCGGAATGCCGGATATCGAGTGCTTCTGCATCAGGTCAAGAGCTTCCTGTACGGTCGCGTGTTCATAAAGGGTAATAGGGTTGCGGATAATTCCGCTTTCATATCGCTTGACCTTCGCAACTTCCTTTGCCTGCTGGCTGATGGTCAGATTTTTGTGGATAAAACCTATACCGCCGGAGCGGGCAATCGCGATTGACAACTCAGATTCCGTAACCGTATCCATAGCCGCGCTGACCAGTGGAATATTCAGCTGAATGTTTTTCGTGAGGCGGGTCTTGACGCTTGTTTCTTTAGGAAGAATCGCCGAGTAAGCGGGTACGAGCAATACATCATCAAACGTAAGCGCTTCGTAGAGTATTTTCGACATGCGGTAAACAGTTTATGGATTGAGCTTTTCAACAAGTTTTGCCAATTTACGAAAGTGACTGCTGAAAGCCAATCGGAACCACGTGCCGGTAACGAATATTGATCAAAATTTAAAATAAATATATTCGACCTGGTTTTCTTGTCGTGTATGAGCTTTTAAAAAAGTAAAATAGATTGTACATTACACACCCTAAATCTGGAGAGGTCGCATAGTTGGTCTAGTGCGCTCGCCTGGAAAGCGGGTAGGGTCTAACGGCCCTCGAGGGTTCGAATCCCTCCCTCTCCGCAGCAAGAAAAGCTTCCGATAATCCGGAGGCTTTTTTTGTTTTCAGGTGAACGAATCAAGAAGGGGAGGGATGCGAACCCGAAAAGAGGGTCGAACAATGGCTTCAGCCATTGAGACAGCACGCGCAAGCGTTGCTGCCCGAAGGGTGAGCGAAGCGAATCAATCCCGACCGTATCTCCGATCAAATGAAAATTATAGTCTCTCCAACTCTCGGTCTTTGTTTCTTCGAATTCATTGGAACGCCCTTTGGGGATAAATTACTGTTCGAACCCGGCAAAGAGGGTTCGACCAGCGGCCCATGCCGCTGGGACAGCACGCGAAGCGTAGCTGCCCGAAGGGTGAGCGAAGCGAATCACTCCCTCCCTCTCCGCCAATCCATCAGGAGGGTCACAAAAAAACCTGTTGGCAACAGTTGCAAATGCAAAAAGGACTCTTTACAATGCTTTTATATGCATAGAAAAGGTAACATCCTGGTTTGCGTTTCTTCGGCAGATAAAGTTCCTTTGCGAGAGGGGGGCTTTCATGCTACGGGAGTTTTTCTGGGGGAATTGACAGAACCTCTTTCGCCATTACTGCAGAGCGGTTATACAATCGATTTTGTTTCTCCTGATGGCAGACCTCCAACGATCGATCCAAATTCACATAACCTTCTGTATTGGGGGTTTAAGAGGAGCCGTCTGGAAGAGGCTAAAGAAGTCAAAAAGGTTCTGTCAAAGAAGGGCATGAAAGAGCCGCGTGTTCTTTCTGAGCTGCTGGACGTGGATGGAGGGCTTCGCCACTATGATCTGTTATTTGTTCCAGGGGGACACGCGCCCATGACCGACCTCCTCTATGAAGATTGGACAAAGGGGGAAGCGTTGAACGAGCAAACTGCGCACCTCCTGGAGCATTTCCATCAAAAAGGTAAGCCGACAGTGCTTATTTGTCACGCGCCCTCAATTCTTGCTGCTGCCGGCAGCAAAGATGGTCGCTGGCTCTATGACGGTTATGCTATGACGTGTGTAACGATGATGGGGGAGTGGCTTATCGAAGACGCGCCGGGTTTTCGGGTGATTCACGGTCATTTGCCCGACTACCCTGAGCATATATTGCGCAGAAAAGGAGCGAAACTCAAACAAATGCCGATACCGATGATCAGCAATATTGTTGATGACAGGGAATTGCTTACCGGCCAGGACCCCTATTCAGCCAGAAAACTCGGTATCGTAATGAAGAGCAAGTTAAACGCGTATCTGACCCTGCAATGAATTCCCTATTTGTTTCCTTGAATTGTTTTTGACTTTTTTCACTCTTTGATTATCTTAAGTGCCCTGTGGATAAGTTCTTTGTATACGTTTGGAGGATTAGCATAATTGGTAATGCAGCAGTCTTGAAAACTGCCGGGTTAACACCCTTGGGGGTTCGAGTCCCTCATCCTCCGCACGAACATATTTTCTCAGGAGAGGTGGTTAGGCTATCGAGGGTTCGAACAGCAGCGCAAGCTGCTATGATTGACCATCAGGTCAACCCGAAGGGTGAGGCGCAAAGCGCCGAATCAATCCCTCTCTATAAAGGAGAAGGTAAACACAGTGTTCATTGAATAGCAGAGATGTCAGGGAGAGAGGGTTCGAACCCCTCTTCCTGAGCATTAGCAAGAAAGTATATAGCAGGAGAGGTGGCCGAGCGGCTGAAGGCAACGGTTTGCTAAACCGTCATAGTTCTAACAAGAGCTATCGAGGGTTCGAACAGCTGCACAAGCAGCTATGATTGACCTTCAGGTCAACCCGAAGGGAGAGCGAAGCGAATCAATCCCTCTCTGTGCAGGAAGAGTAAATCAGTGCGAGAGCACAGTGTGTATTGAAAGCAAAGCAGTCAAGGAGAGAGAGGGTTCGAGCCCGCCTTCTTGCCTATTTGCAAGTGAATTATATAGCAGGAGAGGTGGCCGAGCGGCTGAAGGCAACGGTTTGCTAAACCGTCATAGTTCTAACAAGGGCTATCGAGGGTTCGAATCCCTCTCTCTCCGCAAAAAAAGCAATTCTCATGCGAGGATTGCTTTTTTTATTTGAGAGGGGTTCGAACCCGTTAAGAGGGTCGACCAGAGGCGCAAGCCGATGAGATTAGTCGCTTGCGACTAACCCGCAGGGTGAAATGCGAAGCATTACATCAATCCCTCTCTCTCCGCAGCAAAAAAAGCTGCCAATAAACCGGAGGCTTTTTTTGTTTTCAGTCGTTCGAGTGAAGAAGGAGAAGGGCTCGATCCCGACAAAACCGGCTTGCTTATGAGTATGTAACTTTAAACAGTTATGTCCCCTAAGTTGATTCCTCCGCTGGCTTCAGAATCATTACCTATACCGAGGGCTGCTCAACCGGCTAATTCATATGCGTTGTATTTGGAGGATAGAAGGAGTCTCCAGTATCTTATTAGCAGCTTTATTCTTAACGCCTTGATCTTCTGGAGCCAACAGTTCAACGATTCAACAAATCAACAGTTCAACAATAATTTTAGAGTGCCGATGCAACAGCTTCTTCTTCTCCTGTTTGCAGTGTTGCTGACCCCTTTCAGTACTGATGCACAGGAAATCGAAAAGTCGCACTTCAGAGGCTACGATACAGCCTTCGTGCTCTATAACCGTTCTTCAGGGGAAACGATATCTGTTGATGCTCTCCGTTCCTCACAGCGCCTGGCTCCCTGTTCAACGTTCAAGATTTACAACACGCTTATCGGTCTGGAACTCGGCCTGATCAAGGGTCCGGATGATCCCTGGTACACATGGGACGGGGTGCGTCGTGGTTATGAGGTATGGAACAAAGACCTGACACTTCGCGAAGCGTTCCGTTTCTCGGCGGTTCCGGCCTACCAGATCCTTGCGCGTAAGATAGGGCCTGAACGCATGAAGACATATATCGACACCATCGGTTACGGAACTGGGGACATTTCATCCGGGACCGACACGTTCTGGCTTCCTCGCGAGGGGAAAACATCCATCACAATCAGTGCGGACGAGCAGGCCGCGCTTTTGAACAGGCTGCTCGACGGAAAACTGCCGTTTTCGGAAAAGAATATCTTGATCCTGCGCGATATTATGATGGTGACGGAAACCTCGAAAGGCACGCTGTATGGGAAAACCGGTTCGGGAATGGATGCTGAAGGAAAGTGGAACCTGGGATGGTTCACGGGTTTCGTGGAAAGCGGGGGAGAGGTGTACGTTTTTGCCTGCAACATCACCGGCGGTGAGAATCCGTCGGGAATCGTTGCGCGGGAGATCGTGGAGGATGTGCTGAAGGCGAAGGGGTTGCTGTAGGGGGCAGGTGAGATTGTGGCAAGGAAAAAGGGACGTTCACAACTACATCAAGTTGTTTGATAAGAGTTGAATCAGAATGATCCTGAAGATCTGCGAAAGGCAGAAAATACTCTTCAGGATTTCCCTTACGGAGGGGGCGGTTGTATTTTGTCCGAACGTTGTGCGGGCAGGCACGGGGGCCTGCCCCTACAGGCTGGAGCAAAGAAACAACTCTAACAAATCAACGGTTCAACATTTCTTGAATCATTTCGACAAAATTCATGATGAACAGGTGAAACTGATCAGCAAGGATTGTGAACAGGAGCAGGCGGAAGTTGGAGGAGATAACCGATCAGGAAAGTTCTACGGTAAGAGCCTGATCAACGACATTATTTTTGACGCACTATTTTGTTTGATGCGTGTTATTGCTGTTATTGCACTACGTCCCCAAGTTCGTCCCCAAGTTGGCATTTGGCCAGAACGTAGTGGTGGATGAGGCAAATCATGCGTTCGCTCTCCGTGAGGACCGTGGTTTGTTGCATTTTGGTTCGTATTCCCGGTCGATTCGTTCTTTGAGGAACATTTTCAAAAGCGACTGATAGGGCACGTCTCTTTCGTTGGCAAGAACTTTGATGCGGTTTAGCATCTGCTCTGGCAACCGGAGCGAAATGGTTTTCATTGTCGGCTTCAGGTCGGGGAAGATTGCGGTTCCCGCTTTTTTCCAGTCGATGTATTCCGACGAGTCATGCGTTGCCCAGAATTCCCGTTCATCCTGTTCACTCCTGAATTCCGGAACTGTTTTTTTCTGCTTTTTCATAACTGTTCTGCTCCTTCCTGTTCATGTCTCGGGATGAAATGATTCTGATCTTCTCTTTTCTGATCGTGAATACGACAAAGAGTCTTCTTCCTGCGTTTGTTTTGTCAAGGGCAAACCATCTTCTTTCGATTCCGGAGTGCTTCATATCATCCGCGACGATCAATGGTTCGTTGAAGAAGATATCTTCCGACTCGGAGTTTGCTACTCCATGTTTCCCGGGATTTTTTGAAAGATTGCCTTCATCCCATTGGAACCCGTTGATGCCTGTTAAACGATCCATGATGTTGTGTATATTGCTGAAATACACAGAGCGGCGCGGAAAGCAGCAACTGATGGACTTGAAGAAGTGGGCAGTTTGCTGTTGCGCCGGGCCAGCCCCTACAGGTTTGGGCAAACAGTTCAACAACCCGCTCTATCGAAAGTGTTTTTTTAATTGCGTCGATGACGTTACGGGAGTGCAATGAAGAAATTGTCTGTCTCCAATCAGAAGTTGTTGAAGGCCATTCATCTGGTTGTCGCCGGGTTGTGGTTGTCCTGCGTGATCATGTTGCTGGTGCTGCCGATTGTAGCTGGAAAGATCACAGACGGGAGAGAGCTGTACATGTATATGTACATCTACCACTTTATTGACCTGTATGTTCTGACTCCGGCTGCTATCGCTACTTTTTTTACCGGGCTGGTTTTCTCACTGTTCACCAGGTGGGGGTTCTTTCGACATGGGTGGCTTATCTATAAATGGATCGTTACGCTTGCGATCATTATCACGGGTACGTTCTATTTAGGTCCAATGGTGACGAGGCTTCTGGGGATCGCAGAGACCAGGGGAGCTGCAGCTTTGGATGATCACTACTACATGCAGGGCTCAGAGATTGGCCTCTGGGCGGCGATCATCAACACCGTGCTGCTGATCGTTGCTGTTTTCTTTTCAGTCTACAAGCCCTGGAAAAACATAAAACGCTAAATAGCCGTTCTGCCTGAATCACGTCGTCTGATACATTCTGCAAATATGGGCATCTGAAAACACCCTGTTTTTCAACAAGAACGATCTACATCTGAACATTCAAGCGCAGTCAGAGGTTAAGATACTCATCGGCGGACGGTGATCATGATTCAGGCGTCTTCAGCGGAAAACAGGTTATTACTATGTCAGACAACACAATCGGTCGTTTTTTTGAATATCTGAATTGGCTTTTCAATCCATTCCATGGACTGAAGACAACGGAAGTCTATGATCTGATAGGCACCACGTCTCTTACCGAGAATGCGTTATATCTGAATCTTGGCTATTGGCGGGATGTTGATACCATTGATCAAGCCAGTGAAGAGCTTCCTCTTCTGGTGGCGAAAAGAGGAGGCATGGGTCCGGGTGATACCGTACTGGACTGCGGGTACGGTTTTGGCGATCAGGACATTCTCTGGACGAGGAACATGAAACCCGAAAATATTATCGGGCTGAATATTACGCACTCCCAGGTTGAGCGAGCCCGGATGAACGTTGCCGATGCGGGACTCGAGAATTCAATAGATTTAAGAGAGGGTTCGGCAACTGAGATGCCGATTGAAAATGAGTCCATAGATCTGGTTGTTTCCGTGGAAAGTGCTTTCCACTACAGAACCCGTGAGGATTTTTTCAAGGAAGCGTTCCGCGTTCTGCGTCCGGGAGGGAGGCTTGTGACAGCGGACATTTTACCGACAAAAAACTCGGATAATCTCTTCAGGCAAATAGAGCAGTGGATTTCATGGAACATGGTGGCGGGCAAATTCAATATTCCGCAGGAAAATTACTATTTGATCCCAACCTACGATAAGAAACTTTCCACAGCCGGATTTGTCAATACAGACATCAAGTCAATACGTGACGATGTCTATACGCCTCTTCATGAGTATCTGTCAGGAGACCGGACATTTGTCGGCAAGCTGCCTCCGCTTGCAAAGATGCTTGCGCAATTATCATTCAATCGCTCTGCAGACAGTGTCTACGCCGGTTTGGATTATATTCTTTCGTATGCTGAAAAGCCATAAGGGCACGCTATTACTTTATTCCGCGTCGTGATTACTTCGTTGGTCGGTGCTCGAAATCCTCATGTACTCTGTGTACACCCCGGTTTCTGTGCTCCGTCCGCCTCGTACTCATGACGCTCATGACAAGTAATAGAGGTGTCCATAAGTGAAATTTTTCTTGTTTAATTGAGTTAATGCAACTGCATAATGAGCTCAAACGATGAGCTCGTGTGCCACCTGGCCGGCAAAGTATGCGATTGAATGATGAACCTTCAATCACCGGTCAAACATGGAGCCAATCCTCCACTGGACTGATAGCTGAAGCCATACAAAATGGCTCACGCACAGAGATCAATGGCAAATCTGCGGCTGCTGCATAACGGGTATTAAAGCCATAAGAGCCTACCTGCGGATATGCATAATCCAGAAGTTTTAATCTGACGAAAAGTGTTTGTGCTGTATATTGTTTACAGGAGACAAAAAATCTGAGGCACAGATAATAAAAAATGATGTTCTAAAACATCTAAAATGAGGCAGTCACATGAGAGCCGAACAAATCAAAATTGAAATTGATGGATTAGAGATATCGGAAAAACTTCTTCTCGTCGAAGATTTGTGGGATTCGATTGCAGCCAGTAATTCAGAACTACCTATGCCGGAATGGCAGAAAGAGGAGCTGAACAGGAGGTACAAAGAATACCAACAAGGGAAACTTGAGCTTCAAGGTTGGAAAAGTGTCCATGAAGAACTGCGCGGAAAATATAAATGAAGCTCAGTTATACGGAAAGGTCCAGTGAAGACCTTGATATAGCGATTGCATGGTATGAGAAGCAACGAAGAGGCTTGGGGTTTGAGTTTCTTGACTGCGTCGAAGTTGCCATTAAATCAATCGTGCAAAGCCCGGAGCTTTACCGGTTTTATTATTCGCAATTTCGAGGTTGTATTGTCAGGCGATTTCCATTTGTGATTTTCTACACGATTGAAGGTGACGCAATAATTGTACATTCCGCTTTTGATTGAAGAAGAGTGGACCGAAGACAAACTGCGGCCCTTTTTTCAGAATCTGCCTCTTGAGAAGTGGCACAACCCGTATGCCCCGAGAGTGAAAAGCGGGGAGATCAACCCGAAGGATTGGGACGAAGGGCAACTCCTCGCTGAAATGATTCAGGACAACTATCTGATACGGCGACCGCTCCTGCGAGCAGGAGACCGACAGGATTGCGGTTTTGACAGTGACCTGGCTATGGAGCTGATGGTAAGCGCAGATGTAGACGAGGTGCTTGTGTGCCATCAAGCTGGGAAGGTATGTGATTGAAAGAATATAAAGAGGACGTTCTCAAGCAGGTGAAGTTATTTGATGAGAACTGACGCAAAAGAGCTGGATAATACTGCGAAAAGGACAGGAATGTTCTTTGTGAGTTTTCATGTGTCAAAAATGGTTGCAAGACCTGATTTGTTTCTGTAAATCCCGTCGTTAAACCGAATGTTTCGGGCAGGCACGGGGACCTGCCCCTAAGGTATAAGGGGAAACATCTCAACATCCAGTCTCTCAATCTCGATATCATACACATCAAGCAATCCGGCAAGTCCTGACAAGGAGAATCTGGCTTTTCGTATCCGGTTTGTTTCGGGGTTGATGGAGTAGTTGTAGGCTGAGTGAAACCAATCCAGAAAGAGGTATTCAAAGGGAGCAGACAATATGTTTCTCTGTTCGTGAATTCGGTATTAAAAGAATGAAAACCCGATGGGGAACCTGCAATCCAGGTGCCGGACGGATCTGATTGAACCTCGAACTTGCCAATAAGCCATTAGAATTCCTTTAATACTTCGAGGTTTATGAAATGATGCACCTGCTCAACCGGCTGCCGGTCAGGCATGAGGATCGGGGGTATTGATGCTTTGGTAAAATGCTTAGTTAAAGGATTTGGCTGTTATTATTGAGATATCCACTATATTTTTATAATTGTACAATCTTTTGTCAGCACGTATATCGGTAAGACTTTCCATCCTAAGTTGATCGTTTCAATAAATGCTTTACGGTGTCAACATTATACTATCTAATGAGTTATGCTGAATTTTCTTACAGCGAACATCTCACCCAATGGGTTGCGCGACCATAAAGCGGAAAAATCGCATTTGTTGAAACCCTATGGGATTGTCGGTCATGCTGCATCTGCTTCGTTACAGGGAAATTGCGGTAGTACACTACAGCGGCGTCCCCTGTGCCTTGCATCTACAGCATGCTCAACAATCGCTCAACTTAGGTCCATGATATCTGAGAAAAGATCAATGGTTTGAAGTTGCAATGCAATGAAAAAGCGAAGTAGATTCAATAGAAAACGCCGGTTTGACGATGATTTATCAACTGAAGAACTCATGGAGCTGTCAGGTCGAATTCGATATGCCGGAAATCCTGAGCATAAGAGAAATCCTGGTGATTTTGGATTAAATCCAGCATTTAATCCAAGACCAGATAAGTCATTATGTGATGATGTGGGCATTTTCAATAAAGCAGATGCTGAAGGCTTGCTAAAAGAGGGTGCAAGACTCGGTCTTGTTAGCAAGAATCGTCGAGGGGAGTGGCCACAGAATATATGGGCTGTTACATCGGAAGGTCAACCATTGGAAGCACAACTTGAAAACAAGGAAAAGGGAACATATCATGGTTACCCGATGCCAGTATCAGACCGGTTTGCACAAGCAGTTCTAGGACGATGGAGGAGTGATATAGATGGTACATCATGATACCTTTTCAATAGATTTTGACTGGCTTGATTGTTCCGCGTCCAGTCATCAGGATCGCTTTACCCAGGCCTCTTTGGGTATTTCAGTCAATGATATCGTTGTAACAGAGCTTCAGGATCTTTTAACGAAAACAGTCAGGCCCAAGATGCGTGTTTCGGCATATGATTTTGCGGTCTGGCTTATGGAAAATTGGTGGAGGCTTGTCTATGAACCGGAACGAAAAGGTTCCTTGTCATGGGAAATGAGTCATTGCATGGGATCGATCGGACAGGGTTTTTTGTGGCCAGAGATTTGTTTTATATCCGATGGGGCCGTGATAACAGTTGAATCAAAAGCTACACCTCGTTCGGCAAAGCAAATGGCTCGTTATCTGAACAGTGCGCAGGAACAGATATCCAAAAAGGTATTTATTGACGAGGTATTCAATTTTGTCGATGCGGTTATCGGCAGGCTGAATGAAAGTTCCAGTACTAATCATTCTTTGATCGATCTCAGAAATGTGCTGAACGAGGAGATTCAAAATCCGGAAGAATCGACGTGGCGGCAATTTGAGGCATTGTTGGGATTCGATCCCGATGAAGCACCAAAAGAGCGTGTTGAGTCATTGCTTACTCAATCTCAAAATTTTGGGGAGAAATCTGTTTGCGAGGTCATTGCATCGACAGGAGCTGTATATGATGCGACTTTTGAATGGTTGGAATCCTTGCATTATGGAATGGGAGTATGCGTGACAATTCCCGATGCGGATCTTTTGAAAAAACTGACAATGAGGATAGATCCTGATTTACGGCCATGGGAACGGGCTGAAGATGCAGCAAAAATCGTCAAGAAGCATTGGGCGATCAGCGATTATCCTGTCAGTTCCCACCAATTGAGTGATCTCTTTTCTTTTTTACCGGAGCAGATTAAAGGGCAGCAAAAAAATGTTCCCATGGCACTGGGTCTGAGAAATGGCGAGTCGGATTCAATAGATACTCTGTTTAACAGTAATTTCGAGACTAACAACAGATTTTCATTGTTGAGAGTCGTTGCAGATCATTTTTATTCATCTGAACGTGATCGTATCCTTCCTGTGACCAAAGTCAGGACGGCGAGGCAGAAATTTCAGCGGGCATTTGCTCAGGAATTTCTTTGTCCAGCTGATCAACTGAATGCATTTATAGACGATGATCTAAGCGAGGAGAATATCGAAAACGCTGCACGTCATTTCAATGTTTCGTCACGATTGGTGGCTACAACGCTGCTTAACAAAGATATTCTTGATCGGCAACGATATTACGAAAAGTTCTCCGATTCATGATATAAAGTGCAGTATTGTTAACGAGATTTTCTGAATCAAGGTTCCTCTTTTGCAAGATCCGGAACGACTTTCAAAAAAAGATGAACTTGCGTTGTTAAGCAGAATGTTTCGGGCAGGCACGGGGACCTCCCCCTACAGGCCTAAGGAGGAAAATCCGACGATTCAACAACTCAACAGTTCAACAACCCTTCCCCTCACTCAATCTCCATCCCATATCCATCCAGCAACCCCACTACACCCGTCAGTGAAAACCTCGCCTTGCGGATACGGTTTGTTTCTGGGTTGATAGAGTAGTTGTAGGCGGAGCGGAAATCGGCTTTTTCAAGAGTAGTGTGATCAAATGTTGTGCGCATCAAGTCGCAGTTGCCAAAGGTTGCTTCGGTCAGATCGGTGCCGGTGAAATCCGCTTCCTGGAGATTGCAATCGGTGAATTGTGTGTTTTTCAGGTTCAGTCTCTGGAAGTTCGAGAGCTTCAGCATGCACTGTTCAAACTCGAAATCGAGCAGCAGTTCTCTGCAATCGCAGAACTGCAAACCGAGCAGCTTGGAGTGTGCAAAACGGACTTCCTGAAATCCTGTTTCGTTCAACTTTGCGAGGCTCAGATCACAGCCGTCGAATGTGCAGTTTCTGAAAGTGACGGCAGAAAGGTCGGCAGTGTTCAGATTGCAGTGGATGAACCTGCAATCTTCGTAGACTCCACGGGCGGGGTTTTCAGCCCCAAAGGAGACGTTCTCAAACGTTCTGTTTTCGGTGAGTGCGGTGTTTTCTTTTTTCATGGTTCAAAATATTTGCAAGATCAGTGTTACTGAAAATACGTTAGGTTTAAGAAAATTTCGTTTTCATTCATACACTTTATTTATGGCGACTGGCTGACTCTGGTGCTGACTTTTCTGATCGGGCTTCTCTGGGCAGGGATCTATTACCGTATTCCGAATCTTGCCGGAGTCTCTCTCTTTCATGGTGTGGTTGGCATGCTTGCAGTGCTGGCGGGAATAGCAAGAAAGATGTGAAGAACTTCATGAACTTTTCCGCTATCCGGTTTGTTAGGAGATGCAATAGCTTCTTTTGACGTGTTTTAAGCGCTCTCTCAAAACATTCATATGTCTATTTTCTCCATCTTTATCTCCACATTCAGATGGCTATCCAGAGGACGGCTATTTTTCCTTACTGCAGCTTGTCTATTCTGGTTTCTACCAGAGGCGGCTGTTGCAGAAACGCTGACAAAAGAGGCCTTTGTCGTTCTCCTGAAGAAAAGTCATCCACTGTTTGAAAAAGAACGGCTGACGAGCGCTATCGAGAAAGAGGAACAACGGAGTTATCTGGGCGATGCCGACTGGAACCTTTCCTCATCACTGACCTGGTCGCGTGAAGAGGCGACAATAACCGCGTTCAGCCCCGATCTTACCAAATCCCTTTCTCTGCAAACCGGAGTGAACAAACAGTTCTGGGAGACCGGCGGACGTCTGTCAGCTACCTATGCCATCAACCGCTCTTCCAGCTCTTTTGAGCAGACCCCGCTGTTTACCTACCCGGATACATTTTATGAGAATAGTGTCGAGCTGCAATATTCTCAACCCCTGTTGAGGAACCGCGGAGGCAAACTGAGCCGTCTGCAGTATGACCTGAAGGCTTTTGATGTCGATGCTGCCGGGATTCAGGCTGCCGAGAATATCGAGGAATTTCTCGCGGAGTCGATCTCAAAATATCTTGACTGGGTATACCTTGTAGAACAGAAAAAAATAATGTCCCGCAGGCTTGGCCTGAGTCGCAGGGAGTTCGAGAGGACTCAGCGCAAATTCAATGCCTATCTGGTTGATTCAGCCGACGTGATGCGCTCGAAAGATGCCCTGAACACCTGGAGGCAGAACCTCGCCCTGGTTGAACTACAGTTGACAGCCCTCAAAGAAGAACTTTCGGTTCTGGCCCAGAGCAGTGCTTTGCTCGACGCAGAGCCTGATTTCAATTTGTATGCCCGCTATCGTCCCGAATCGCTCGCGTCAGCCAGGGCAAGGCTCGAGAACAGTTCACGAATTTTGAAGATACTCGAGTTACGGAAGAAACAGCTTGACGTCAATGCTGTCGGGGTACGGGAGACCGGCAAGCCCGATCTCTCTCTTATTGCCGCGGTTACGGTGAAGAGCGCAGAGGAGAGCGCTGGCGATTCCTTCTCTTTTGACAAAAAAGACGCGGCTGTAGGTCTACAGCTCTCCGTTCCCCTCGAAAACACTACAGCTAAAGCAGAGTATCATAGAAACCGTCTGCAAACCCTTCAGCTCGGCAAGGAGAGAGAGGACGTGACGCTCTCTCTCGAAGCTTCACTTTCTTCGCTTCATACGCAGCTCAATAAGCTTGGAGAGGTTCTGGAGCTCAACCTTGAACAGATCGAGTCTGCAAGGCTGAGAACCATAGAGGAGACAAAAATATATGAGCAGGGGAGAGGTGATCTGACCTTTGTCATCATGAGCAGGGACAACGAGGAAAGTTCCAAACTCACCTATGCGGAAAACGCCCTGAATTACCAGAAGCTCTGGCTGCAGTATCAGGCGTTGATGGATGAATTGTATGGGGCAGGAATAGGTAATGGGTAATGGGTAATGGGTAATGGGAAGAATGAGAGACGAGAGACGAGAGACGAGTGGAATGTTGGAGAATGGGAGAAATGGAAGCCGGTGTCCGGAAGCCGGAATTAAAGAGCTGGATGAATTGTATGATCAGGAGCAAGGAGTAGCGCACTTCGTGCGCAGGAGCAGCGCGTTACGCCGGAAAAGGTGTGGGATAGAATAGTTCTGAGTGCAGGAGAGGAAGGAAGTATGAGGTGGCGAAAAGAGACAAGAGAAGAGTGGAATGTTGGAGAATGGGAGAAATGGAATCCGGTGACTGAAAGCCTGAATTAAGGAACTGGATGGTAAAAGACTGGAGAGGAGGGAATTGGTGAATGTTTTTAACTTTTGCCTTTTGAATTTTGACTTTTTTTCATGAAATCACTGTTCCGTTTTTTTGCTGAGCGTCACATGCTCGCGTACCTCATGACGATCCTGGTCTTTCTGTTCGGCATAGCTACGCTTTGGCAGATAAACCGGGCCCAGTATCCCAAGGTGGATCTCGGTCAGATGGTGGTGACGACAACATATCCGGGGGCTGCACCGGAAGATGTTGAGCTCAATGTGACCAACAAGATTGAGGATGAACTGAAAAGTGTTTCCGACATCAAGCGGGTGTTTTCCATGTCGATGGAAAATGTCTCTATTGTCATTGTCGATATAGAGCCTGATGCTTCCGATCCTGACGGAGTGAAACGAGAGATCCGTGAAGCGGTTTTTCGAATAACGGATTTTCCCGAGGAGGTGACGGAATCTTCACTGATCACTGATATCAAATCCTCTATATTTCCGATTCTGGAAGTTGGTCTGACGGGCGACAAACCGTATCCGGAACTGAGGGAGCTTGCCCGCAGGTTCGAAAAGAAGCTGAAGGACATTCCGGGCGTGGCCAGCGTGCAGCGTTACGGTTACCGCGACAGGGAGATACAGGTCGAGCTCTATCCCGGGAAAATAAGGGAACTCCAGGTTCCCATGCAGGAAGTTGTCGATGCTATTCAGCAGCGAAATATACGGGCAACCGGAGGTTCGCTTGAATCGTTTACCAGTGAGAAAAACCTTGTTACCCTTGCCCAGTTCCGTGATCCCCAAGAAGTGGGCGATGTCGTTGTGCGGTCAAGTTTCGACGGACCGATTGTCAAGGTTACCGATATAGCCGATGTTACTGACAGTTTCGAAGAAGAGCGGGTTTTGTCGAGAATCAACGGGCATCCGGCTATCTCGTTTCTGATCAATAAAAGTGAATCGGCTGATATTATTCGGACGGTAGAGGCGATCAGGGATCTGGTCAGTGAAGAGGAGGAGCTGCTGCCGGAGGGCGTGAGGTTTATTTATGGCCTCGACTTTTCACAATATGTGGCCAACCAGCTTACCATTGTCATGACAAACGGCGGGATCGGTCTTGTGCTCGTCATGATCGTTCTGGCCCTGTTTCTCAATATCCGGACCGCATTCTGGGTGGCTCTCGGTATACCGTTTACCCTGCTCGGGGGTATTTCGCTTCTTCCGCTCTTCGATGTCGAACTCGATACGGTGACGCTTACCTCCCTGATCATCGTCATCGGTATTGTTGTCGATGATGCCATCATCATATCTGAAAACATTTTTCAGCGTCGTGAACGAGGTGAATCGCCTATCGATGCGGTGGTCAACGGTATCTATCAGGTCTACAAGCCTGTGCTGACGACTGTTCTGACAACCTTTCTTGCGTTCGCTCCAATGTTTTTCATGCCGGGCATCCTCGGTAAATTTGTTTTCGTGATCCCGTTGACCATTTCGCTTGCTCTTTTTGTTTCACTCATCGAAGCATTCCTGATTCTCCCGGCACATGTGATGCCCGGACTGTATACGAGGGAGGGAGAAGATCCCAAATCCACCATGCGCAACTGGTTTGTACCGATACGTGACATGTTTGAAAAGGTTCTTCATTCAATGCTGCGTTTCCGGTACGTATTGGTATTTTTTGCACTGCTCTCGTTTGGCGGGGCTCTGTTTTACGGCCTGAATTATATCAGCTATATTCTTTTTCCGACAAAAGGATCCGATGCGTTCAATATCTGGATCGAGGTTCCTGTTGGAAGCTCTCTCAAGACAACCTCTGATAAAGCCGCGGAGTTTGAAAAATTAATAGGGGTTTTGCCTGAAGATGAGCTGGATGCCTATCTGACAAGAATCGGAACACAGGCGGACATTGTCCCGATCGAGCAGGAAAATTTTGCCGAGCTTGCCGTCAAGCTTACACCATACGGGACACGGGAAAGATCAGCGGATGAAATTGTGGACGATATCCGTGAAAAAGCTAAAGAGATCACCGGTATCTCGCAGACAACGTTTTTCGTTGAATCCGGAGGTCCCCCTGTCGGTAAGCCTGTCACGATACGTGTTGTCGGTTCCGACGATTCGCTGAGGACTGCTCTTGCCGATTCAGTCTTCAGCTATCTCGTCGCAATTCAAGGTGTTACTGACCCGGATCGCAATGACAAGGATGGTAAGGAGCAGATTGAAATAGCAATACGCCATGACCGCCTTGCCCGGCTCGGATTGTCGGTGGCGGATATTGCCAGAACGGTCAGAACGGCCTATGACGGTCAGGTGGTCACCAGCGTTCGTTACGGTGAAGAGGAGGTTGATTTCAGGGTGATGCTCAAGAAGTTTGCCAGAAAGAAGCTCGAATACCTTCAGGATCTTTCTATTCCCAACAGGACGGGCAGGTTGATTCCGTTGAAAGAGGTCGCCAGTTTCGAGCAGGGTTCGGGCCCATCCATATTTCATCACTATGATGGAGAGCGGTCAGTGACGATTTCGGCAGATGTACAGCAGGACGAGATAACGCCGATCAAGGTTATGCAGGCGGTCGAGAAGCAGTTTGCCGGAAATCGTGATTTCCCCGGGATCAAGCTGGTATTTGGCGGCGAAGCCCAGGAGTCCCAGGAATCGCTCCGTGGATTGTTCATCGCTTTTGGTGTGGCAGCTTTCGGCATATACTTTTTGCTCATACTGCTGTTCAACTCCCTTACACAGCCGCTGCTCGTGATGATGTCGATACCGTTTGCCATCATTGGTGTTGTCATCACCTTCGCCGCACATGGTGAGGTATTCAGCTTCCTCGGACTGCTCGGTGTTGTCGGTATGGCCGGTGTCGTGGTCAACGACTCGCTTGTCCTGGTAAACTACCTCAACGAGCTTTACCAGTCCGGGCAAACAAGGGATATTCCTGCCCTGGTTGCAAAAGGCACCGCTGATCGTCTGCGTGCCATTCTGCTGACAACGGTGACAACTGCCGCCGGTCTTCTGCCGCTAGCTTACGGTATCGGCGGAACGGATGCATCGATGATGCCGATGGCACTCGCGCTGGGCTGGGGGCTGCTGCTCGCTACCCCTTTGACGTTAGTGCTGATTCCCTGTCTGTACATGATCGGTTTTGATATAAGAGATCTGTTGTCAAGGGTTTCCGGTGGAGGTAAAGGGCTCCCTGAAGATGCGTGATTTTTGATTGATATATTGTTTTTGCTGCCGTACATTATGTGCAGAGTACCGGTTTTTTTCTGAAAAGACCTGTTCAATAATGAAAGGAAGTATCCGGTTTTTCTTTATCGGTTATAGTTGCACTATCAAATATTGTGATCTCAAGTAATTATGGCGAAGCGTATCGGAAAAAGATTTGGGGTGTTGTGCGTTACCATGCTTGCTCTATCGCTTTCAGGGTGCGGCGGTGGTGCCGGAACCGGAGGTGCGGGAGCACAGCAGCAGGCGCCGTCACTTCCTGTGATGAACATCGGGTCTTCTTCAACGGTGGTGATGCAACAGTATTCCGCTCTACTTGAAGGAGTTGTTACGGTTGAAATCAGACCTCAGGTTGATGGAACTCTGCAGGAGATAGCCGTCGATGAAGGAGCTTTTGTCAAAGCAGGTCAGTTGCTTTTCGGTATTGACGGTCGGGTCTACAGGGAAGAGCTGAAATCGGCTGTTGCTCTGCAACATGCTGCAAAAGCTGCTCTCGACGTTGCAGGGGTAGAGGTGGAGAGGCTCAGGCCGCTGGTGAAAAACAAGGTTGTATCGGCAATACAGCTGAAGCAGGCTTTGGCAAAACATCGCTCGGCAAAGGCAAGCCTCGAACAGGCTGATGCGGCCGTTCAGATGGCCCGTATCAACGTTGAGTATACCAGGATAACGGCGCCTGTTGATGGGTATATCGGCAATATTCCCTTTCGTATCGGCAGTCTGGTGAGCAAAAATCAGCCGGAACAGTTGACCACGCTTACCGATGTGCACGAGATACGGGCCTATTTCAGTATGAGCGAGGTTGATTTTGTGCGTTTCAAAAAGCAGTTTCCCGGTGCTTCCATAGAGGAAAAGCTTGCCGCCGTACCGCCGGTAACCCTGCTTCTTGCGGATGGCAGCCGTTATCCTTTTGAAGGTAGGCTCGACGCGGTCAGCGGCCAGTTTGATCGTTCTACGGCTTCAGTCATGTTTCGGGCGACCTTTCCAAATGCCGACGGAATGCTTCGTTCAGGTAACACAGGAAAAGTTTCCATTGCCAACCGTTACGATAATGTTGTGCAGGTTCCCCAGGCAAGCACGGCGGATCTTCAGGATAGGATCTTTGTATTCAAGGTTTCCGGGGACAACAGTGTATCGAGAGCCCCGATAACCGTTGTCGGTAAAAGCAATTCCAATTATATCGTCAGCGATGGCCTTGAAGATGGCGATATGATTGTCGTGTCCGGGTTCTCACGTTTACCGGACGGGACAGTGATCGATCCACAGCCTCTTGAAGAAGGCAACCCCGATAAGAAAGAGCAGCATCGATGAACAGCGGAGAAAACAGGTAGATTATGTTTGAACGATTTATCAACAGACCGGTTCTCGCTACGGTTATATCGGTATTCATTTTTCTGCTTGGTTTGATCGGTATCACACAGCTTCCTCTCACACAGTTTCCCGATATAGCGCCGCCCGCCGTACAAGTATCGGCTACGTATCCCGGAGCCGATGCTCAAACTATCGCCCGTTCGGTAGCTCCTTCGCTCGAAGAGGCGATCAATGGTGTCGATGATATGACCTATATGACATCGACATCGAGCAATGACGGTTCCCTGGTGATCAACGTGCTTTTCAGGACGGGCACCGATCCAGACCAGGCGGCGGTTAATGTACAGAACCGGGTCGCAATGGCAAACAGCCAGTTGCCTGAAGAGGTTACGAGGTTCGGGTTGGCGACCGCCAAGACGCAGAACAGCATGATCATGGTGATTACGCTCTTCAGCGACGATCCAGATACCTACGATGCGACCTTCCTGCAGAACTATGCGAAGATCAACCTGCTTCCTGATATGCAGCGTGTCAACGGAGTCGGCCAGACCATGGTGTTCGGGGCAAGAGACTACTCGATGCGTATCTGGCTGAAGCCGGACAAAATGGCGGCTTATTCGGTGACACCCCAGGAAGTGATAGCGGCAGTTCAGAGCCAGAATGTGGAGGCGGCACCCGGGAGGTTCGGTGAGGGTGCTGGTGAGGCCCTCGAACTGATCATCCGTTACAAGGGAAAAATGAAGGAGCCGGGTGAATACGGCAACATTATTCTGCGCACCAATGAGGACGGTTCGGTGCTGCGGCTCAGGGACGTGGCAAGGGTAGAACTTGGTTCCTTCAGTTATGCGGTCGATGCGGACGCCAACGGCAAAGAGTCGGTAACTATGGCGATTTTTCAGGCTGCTGGTTCCAATTCCAATGATATACAGGTTGCCGTCCAGGATGTGCTCGATAAAGCGTCGGAATCGTTCCCCGAAGGGATCGACTACATCATTCCCTACAGTACAAAGAAGTCGCTCGACGAGTCGATCGAACAGGTCATCTTCACCCTGCTGCAGGTTTTTGCACTGGTTTTTCTCGTGGTGTTCATTTTCCTGCAGGATTTCCGCTCCACGCTTATTCCGGCCATTGCCGTCCCTGTAGCCATTGTCGGGACCTTTTTCTTCCTGACTCTTTTCGGTTTTTCCATTAACCTGCTGACTCTCTTTGCGCTTGTTCTCGCAATCGGCATTGTAGTTGATGATGCCATCGTTATTGTCGAAGCTGTTCATGCAAGGATGGAGCAGCGGCAGCTTCCGGCAAGGGTCGCCACGCATCAGGTTATGCGGGAGATAACCGGCGTGGTTATCTCCACTACGCTTGTTATAGCTTCGGTCTTTCTTCCCGTTGGCTTTCTCGGTGGTTCGATCGGGATTTTTTATCGCCAGTTTGCCTTTACGCTGGTAACAGCAGTTCTGATATCGACCGTCAATGCACTGACGCTCAGTCCGGCACTTTGTGCGCTTTTTCTTACGAAGGGCGGTGAAGGAGAGGAAAACCTGGGCTGGTTCAAACGTTTGGAGCAGCGTCTTTTCAGAGGATTCAATGCCGGTTTTTCAGTGGTGACCGAACGCTACGTCGGCACTCTCAAGGTACTCATCCGCAAAAAAGGGCTAAGCCTTGGCGGGCTTGCCGCGGTTTCCGGGCTTGCATTCTGGATGGCGGCCTCCGCGCCAACCGGCTTTATTCCCGACGAAGACAGCGGTTTTTTCATTCTCTCCGCATCGCTTCCTCCAGGGGCATCGCTCGACAGGACAATGGAAACCCTTGACAAGGTCGAGGCCATTCTGCAGGCAGAGGAGAGCGTTAACGACGTCATTTCGGTTGCAGGCTTCGACCTGTTATCAGGAGCAAGTTCTCCTTCCGCTGCTGTTGTTTTTGCCAGCCTCAAAGATCCGGAAGAGCGCGGCAGGGTGAAAAATATCGGCGCCATCATGGGCGGGGTATCGCAAAAGCTTGCATCGATCAGCGAAGGAACATTTTTCCCCTTCCAGCCACCTACCGTTCCAGGGTTCGGTAATGTGGGGGGGCTCGAGATGGTTTTACAGGACAGGACATCCGGCAGCCTGGAAAAGTTTGGGGAGACGGCCAACGGTTTTATCGGAGCGCTCATGGCCCGCCCGGAAATCGCCTTTGCCTTTACCACGTTCAATACCGGCTATCCGCAACACGAGCTCGTGGTGGACGACGTGAAAGCCAGCCAGCTCGGCGTTCGTGTCGATGAAGTGCTCATGGTCATGCAGGCCTATTACGGCAGTCTCCAGGTATCGGATTTCAACCGGTTCGGCAAATACTACAGGGTTATTGTTCAAGCGGAAGCCGAAGACCGCAGGGATCCCTCTTCGCTCGATGGAGTGTTCGTTAAAAATGCAATGGGGGAGATGGTCCCTATGAATTCGCTGGTAACCCTGAAAAAAGTCTATGGCCCCCAGACAGTGGATCATTTCAACCTTTTCAACGCTTTGACCGTCAACGCCGTTGTTTCTCCGGGATATACCACCGGCCAGGCAATAGGGGCCGCTGAAGAGGTTGCCGCTGCGGCTCTTCCTGCCGGTTTTTCCTATGACTGGAAAGGGATGAGCCGTGAAGAGATCGAGTCAGGCAGCCAGGCGGTTTATATATTTCTGCTTTCCCTTGTGTTTGTTTACCTCCTGCTTTCTGCGCAGTACGAAAGTTACATCCTGCCGCTTGCGGTTATTTTTACGATCCCGACCGGTATTCTGGGTGTTTTTGTCGGGATACAGCTCTTCGGCGTTGAAAACAATATCTATGTGCAGGTTGCGATGATTATGCTGATTGGTCTGCTTGCAAAAAACGCTATTCTGATCGTGGAATTCGCTATTCAACGCCGGAAATCCGGGTATTCGCTTTTTGAATCGGCACTCGAGGGTTCGAGGGTGAGGCTTCGGCCTATTCTCATGACCTCGTTTACCTTTGCTCTCGGCCTTCTGCCGCTTCTCTGGGTGTCCGGGCCATCCGCCCTCGGCAATCATTCTATCGGCGCTGCGGCGGTGGGAGGAATGCTCAGCGGGACGTTTCTTGGCGTGCTGATTATTCCGGTGCTGTATATGGTATTCCAGTCGCTTCAGGAGAAGATAAGCGGACCTCCGCAGGAGCCCGAGAGTGATGGTGCAGTCAAATAACAAAGAAAGAACCCTTGAAATGAAAAACAGAACGAGAGTACCGGGGGTTGTCCTGATTCCCATGTTTTTTCTGATGCTCTCTGCGTGCAGTACGGTCGGAAAATATACACAGCCTGAAACGGGCTTGCCCGGAACATACAGAGGGAGCGTTACGGCTGATTCAGGAGCGGCAGCAGTGCCCTTTGCGGGAACTATTCCCTACAGGACTTTTTTTGCTGACAAGTCGCTTCTTGGGTTGATCGATGCAGCTCTTGAAAACAATCACGATCTGCAGGTAGCCATAAAGAATATCGAATACGCATCACTTGGCCTGAAGCAGGCAAAATTGGGCAATCTTCCAGGACTGAACCTGCAGGGAAGCCTCAGCGGGGCAACTACCTCCGATTTCGGATCGACTCCACTTCCTCCCGGGAAGGAGCGTGTTGAAGAGTACAGTGCAGGACTTTCACTTTCCTGGGAAGCCGATATCTGGGGCAAGATCCGCAACACAAGAAAAGCGGCGCTTGCCGAGTACCTCCGGTCAGTTGAAGCTGAAAAAGCGGTTCACACGAGGCTGATTGCCGATGTTGCTCGAGGCTATTATAACCTGTTGCTGCTCGACGTGCAGCTCGATATCACAAGGAGCAATCTTACGCTGGCAGATACCACGCTTTCAATGATGCGGCTGCAATTCGATGCAGGCTACGTTACTTCGCTGGCGGTAGAACAGCAGGAAGCGGTTAAGCTGGGGATAGAAGCAGGTATAGCCGGAATCGAGCAGGGGATTGCCGTTCAGGAAAACGCACTGAGCGTTCTCTGCGGCAGGATGCCGGATGAGATAGTCCGTACCGCAAGACTTACTGATCTATCGATAGAGAACACGTTTTCAACGGGCATACCTGCGCAACTGTTGAGTAACCGTCCGGATGTCAAGTCGGCAGAGATGGCTCTCATGAAAGCTCACGCAGAGAGCGGTGTTGCAGGCTCAAGGCTCTATCCTTCGTTCACGATCAGTGCCGAAGCCGGTTCCAATGCCCTGACTTCCAGTGACTGGTTTACTTTTCCGGGTTCGTTGTTCTCGTTTGTTCAGGGCGCAGTCCTTCAGCCGCTTTTTCAGCAGGGAAAGCTCAGAACCGCATACAAGCAATCCAGAGTTGTTCGTGACAGGGAGGAGATTCTTTTCAGACAGGTGATGCTCAACGCAGTCAGGGAGGTTTCCGATGCGCTGGTGGCCATTCAGAAACTGGATATTCAGGAGAAGGCTCTTGAAAAACAGGAGCATGTTCTCAGTCAGTCGGTTGAACACGCGAACCTCCTTTTCAACAGCGGCATGGCCGATTACCTGGAGGTGATCACAGCGCAGAAAAACGCTCTCGAGGCCGGAGTTTCACTTGCCGATATCCGTCGTCAGCGCCTCGATGCCCAAACAGAGCTTTACAGGGCACTGGGCGGAGGATGGCAGTGATACAAGGAAATTATTAAATGCTTCTTTTCTGTTATAGTCAATGATGAAAATGAATGGATTCAACGAATATAAAGTGGCGGAGGAATAATGGAGGGCGAAAAAAAACAACTTGATCCGTTGAAAACAATTGTCGGTGTTGCAATGTTCATTCCATCTATTGGTATTCCGGTGTTTTTCGCAAGCGTAGGAGTTAAGATTTTCAGCACGATTTTCAACGCTGCCGGGATGATTGTCGGCAGTGTTTTCAATGCTCCAGGGGGGTCAGCATCGGGATCGGCCGGAACAGGTGCGTGAGCATCTGATCGGCGGCATAGCTGGGCTAAAAAAAACGAGTGTCCGTTTGCAAGGATCGCTTAAGGTGTTATATTTATAACATAACCTGAAACCATAACAATTTTATCATGGTTAACTCAGATCAACAAGATGCATTGATGAAAACAGCCGCAGGCGTGGCGGGAGGAGCGTTATTATTTTCTCCTGTCGGTATGCCGATTGTTCATGGTTTGGCTGGACTCGCCATCGCAAGCCTCGGCGCGATAGCTGTTGGTTCTGCCGTAGGGGCGGTAACCGACAATATCGGTAAAGTGTTAAACTCTGATGAGCGAGATTCGAAAAACCATCCCGATGTCAGTGATGAATATCCCGATTTTAGTGATGAAGATGATGTTTGACTTCTTGCATCGATACACGGCAAAACAGAAATAATGAAAGATATGATCGACAAAGCAGTTGGGGCAGCAGGAATTGCCGGTGGCGCCGTGATGTTTTCTCCTCTCGGCATGCCTTTTTTATTTCATGGTCTCTCCGGCGTCGTGGTTGGAGGGTTAGGCATCTATGCGGCTAATGCGGTTATAGGCAAGATAGCGGAGCAAAACAAGCTTACTCAGTCAGCCGCTCCTCAGGAAGAACCGGATGATGATCCTGCTCAGGATGACATTCTTCTGGACTGAGTGAGATTTGTTTAACGATTTGCTCCGGTTGAACTGATTCCTCGCAGCATTTTTTCCAGACTTTTTTCATCTGTCACCGGCAGATTGCAGGTATGATTTGCGCACACATACGCAGTCGGTTCCGTTACGTGAAGAGCAAGCTCTTTAAGAAATTGCGTGTTCGCTGTTTTTTCTTCTGAAGCATAGATGATACTGGTGTCAGGAAGATAGGTCCTTCCCAGGGCATTTCTCAATGCTTTCATGTTGTCACTGTTCATATCACCCGCCAGCACCACCTGTCGCGTTCCATAATGCATCAGCATAGCCGCCTTAAGCATGTGGGGCAGTTGACCGCTGTTTTCCCAAAGGGGTTTGCTGAAATACGCAATGGTTTTTTCTGCTGTTTTTCTGAAGTCATCCCGATCTGTCATATCGGCAAGCCTTAACAGAGAGATGACATTTATCGAATTAGGTGAGGGTTCAGCCCCGTCATAATCCTCTTTCATGCGTAGAGGAATTGAAAGGTCATGTGATGCCGCATTATAAAAGCCTCCGGAAGCGTCGTCGAAAAACAGCGCTATCTGTGTATCCATGAGACTTTCGGCAAGAGTCAGGTAGCGCGCTATGCCGGATGCTTCATAAAGATCGAGAAGTCCCTGAATCAGGAATGCGTAATCGTCGGCTTTGCCATCGATGCCCGCCTTTCCTTTTCTGTAGCGCCGAAGCAGGCTTCCGTCATCTGTCCTGTAAAGGTTTCCGAAGATAAAATCTGCAGCCTTGATGGCGGCTTCCAGATACTCGCTGTTGCCCAGAGCGGCTGATGCTCTGGAAAAGGCGGAAATCATCAGTCCGTTCCAGGAGGTGAGGACTTTGTCGTCCCTGTCCGGCCTTGGCCTTTCACGTCTTGCCGTAAAGAGTTTATCGCGCGCGTCAGTCATCAGTTCCAGGATGGCCGACGCACTCGTGGAGAACTGGTCAGCCGCGTCTTCGATCTGATTTTTGATCAGCAGGATGTTCCTGCCGGTGAACTCTCCATGCGGGTCATAAAGAACGTTGCCGTTTTTTTCCACCCCGTACACGTAACAGAAAACATCAGCTTGAAGCGGTTCGAGAAGATCGGCTATCTCTCTGAAGCTCCAGAGATAGAAGCCCCCTTCCTGTTTGACTGTACTTGTGCTGTCAGGAAAGCTGTCAGCGTCTTCCGCAGAAAAAAATCCGCCTGAAGCATCAGTCATGTCGCACAGAACATAGTTCAGAATGTCTTTAACTGTATCTGCATAGGAATTTTCTCCTGTCAGCCTGAATGCTTCCGTTGCAACAACGGCAAGCTGCGCGTTGTCGTAGAGCATTTTTTCAAAATGCGGAACGTGCCAGTCATCATCCGTGGCATATCGCGAGAAACCGCCCCCTCCTTTTCCATCAACCCCAAGAAGATCATGAATACCTCCTTCAGCCATTTTCGTCAGCGTGAACAGTACCATTTCATGGGCATGCGTGTTTCCGGTATGAAAAGAATACGAGAGAAGAAATTCAAGAATGGATGGTTGCGGGAATTTCGGCGCTGAGCCAAATCCCCCGTGGTCACTGTCGAACATGCTGCTGTATTGCTGTGCTGCATCATGGAAGTTCTGCTCTGTCAGAGAGCGGTTATCAGGTATCTGGCAGGAGAGATGTTCCAGTTGGCGCAACATGTCATCAGCAGCAAGGACAAGGTTTTTTCTATCCTCTTTCCAGGCCCTTTCGATCGAGAGCAGGAGGGAATGAAACCCGGGTTTTCCGTATCGGTCTTCAGGAGGAAAATAGCTGCCTCCGAAAAACGGTTTGAGATCCGGAGTGAGCCATACGGACATCGGCCATCCGCCGCTTCCGGTCGTTGCCTGAACGTAGGTCATATACAATCTGTCAATATCCGGTCGTTCTTCCCGATCGACTTTGACCGGGACAAACGCTCTGTTCAGCAGGTTGGCTATCGCCTCGTTTTCAAATGACTCCCGCTCCATCACATGGCACCAGTGGCAGGTGGAATAGCCGACCGAAAGAAAAACAGGTTTATTTTCCTTGCGCGCTTTTTCAAAGGCGTTTTCTCCCCAAGGGAACCATGCTACCGGATTGTATGCGTGTTGTAACAGGTACGGGCTGGTTTCTTCAGCGAGAAGGTTTGGACGTGGCTTTTCCTGGGGCATGGTTTTCGGTCTTTTTTATGTGCGTTGGCTCTCTTCTGCATACGTTGATCGTCTCAACAATCGCTTAACGTAGGTTCGGATCTCTCTATGCAACAATCGGTCATGTGATGAAGTTCACCAGAATGAAACCAAGTGATTCTGTTGGTGGTTATATGGTTATGTAATGATTGTATGGGCCGGGTATAAAATATCATGCAGGTAATGATAGACTATGAAGTATAGACAGTTTGTAATGGTAGTGGCAGCATTCATGACCTTGTCCGTATTCACCTCATGCTCAAAAGAGGGGTCTGAAGCTGCGGGGACACAAGTAATAACTGAAAAATCTGTAAAAGGAGTGGATATGCAATACAATAGTTTGAGTTCTGAAGAGGAAAGGGTCATTGTGAACAAAGGAACTGAAATGCCGTTTTCAGGCAAATATTTTAATCATAAGGAAGACGGGACCTATACCTGCAAGCGCTGTGACGCGCCTCTTTTTCGCTCGTCAGACAAGTTCGATTCCGGCACAGGTTGGCCGAGTTTTGATGATGAGGTACCGGGGGCGGTAAAAAAAGAGACCGACGCTGACGGGAGAAGGACGGAGATCCTCTGCGCGAATTGCAGTGCTCACTTGGGCCATGTATTCTACAATGAGGGTATGACTGACAAGAATGCCCGGTATTGCGTCAATTCAATCTCACTGGATTTCAAAGATGAAGGGGCTGCTGATGCCGCGGTCGTCGGAACCACGCAAAAAGCTGTTTTTGCCGGGGGGTGTTTCTGGGGTGTGGAATATCATTTTCAAAAGGTTGCAGGGGTTAAATCCGTAACGTCAGGATATACCGGCGGCAGCAAGTCTGATCCGACCTATAAGGAGGTTTGTTCAGGAACAACCGGACATGCAGAGGCTGTAGAGGTTGAATACGATCCGTCAAAAACCTCATACGAGGAGCTTGCTAAACTGTTTTTTGAAATTCATGACCCGACCCAGTTGAACCGTCAGGGGCCGGATAGGGGTACGCAATATCGTTCAGCGGTTTTTTATGAGGACGAAGAGCAGAAAAATATAGCGCAAAAACTGATCGCAGAACTGAAATCAAACGGTTATAAGGTAGTTACCGAACTTGAACCTGCTTCAGAGTTTTACCCGGCGGAAGACTATCATCAGGACTATTATGAAAAGACCGGTCATCAGCCGTACTGTCACATCTATGAGAAAAGGTTCGATAAGTAAGGGCCCCTCTGTTCATTTGCTGCGCGCCATGATTACCTGGTTGATCGCGGTGCTCGAAATCCTCATGTACGCTTTGTAGACTCCGGTTTCTTCGCTCCGTTCACCTCGTGCTTGAATCGGTCATGACAATAATAGAGGTGCCCTATAGAGGTGACTTTGAGTGATACCTCTATTTGATTCCAATGATTCATCTCTTTTTGTTATATTACGATCATATGCTCAAAATTTGTGAGTTTTGCACTTACTGTAATAAACTATAAAAGGAGAATTGGCTATGATTGTTGCTGTGCCATTGGAAACAAGTGAAGGACTTGATTCAAAGATTTGCGAACATTTCGGTAGTTCGCCGCGCTATGCCTTCTGCAACACCGATTCAGGAAGGCTTCAGATAGTGGATAACTCCAACAGTGGTCATGAACACGGACAATGCAGTCCGATCGAGGATTTTTCCCGGAACAATATAGAGGCTGTTCTATGCAAGGGCATTGGTGCTCGCGCAATCGGCAAGCTCAGGATGCTTGGTGTAGAGGTGTTTGTTGCCGAAGAGCTTTCGACGCTGTCTGAAGCACTTGGCAGCTTAAAAAGAGGACTGATGCGTAAGGTGGAGAATCAGGATGCCTGTCAGGCTCATGGTTGTCATTAGGGGCATCACCATACCCGTGTAAATTGAACAGTATAGTTTCAATTTACACGGTTCTTCTGAGAGTCCAGAAATTTTTCAGAGGATATCGCTGCTGGTACTATTCGATCAATCGAGTCTTTTTCTATTCCCTTGATGCCAGCTCACGGTAGAAGTCTCCGAGGTGCCTCGTCCCGGTCGCCGTGGCGACGGTATCCATTCCGCTGACCGCAATGGCGAAGGACATGACCTCGGCCAGTCCCTTGTTGAAGAATCCTGTTAGGAAGAGAGCCGCGTCGCCCACCCGCATGGGGATTTGTGAGATCCATTGGTTTTTTCTGAGGGCGTTGAACGCCATGGTGACCGTCTCGTTGAAAGAGCAGGTGTCCGGTCCTCCAACGCCAATCTCCCGCTCGCCGCCTTCCACAACGTCGCCACAGAATTTGGCGAGATCCGCTCCGTGAATCGGGTTTATCCGGTTTTCGCTATCCCCCAGCATGAACATGTGCCCCGAGCGGGCCATGGAGAAGAACATGCCCATGTCCGAAAAGAAGCCGGTCGGCCGGATGACCGTGCAGGGCATGCCGGATGCTTGCAAATCCCTGACGAAGAGCTCGTGGGCCTTCACGGCGCACAGACAGTCATGCTGCCCTGCCTACTATTCCTGTTATTACACGGGGTGATCCGGCATCCACAGGGCCTCCCAATAGTAAGAATGGATTCCCGTGTCAAGCACGGGAATGACAGGGAGTGGAGAGGAGTCATGCCGCCCTGTGTACTATTCAAGTTATTACACGGGGTGATCCGGCATCCATGGGGTTTTCAGGACAAGAATGGATTCACGGGTCAAGCACGGGAATGATAGGAAAGGGAAAGTTGCCCGTCCTTGTACGCACTTTTTTTCTTCCCTTGGTGAATTATTCAGGATAACAGCCTGTGTTCGTTGTGGGAAAACAAGCTCCCGCGCTCTTCAATACAAGGAGATTGACGAAAATTTCTATGGCGTGGAGGTTTTCATCAAAAATGCCTTACACGTCATGCAGGAAAGCTGATAATGCCGTATTTTCTTGAATGATAGATTATTAAGATTTATTTCGCATGCGACATGCATGAGGTCGTATTCTGAAGTTGTGTATCGCATTCGGCTTTTCTTTTTTAACCGCATACCCCTGGGAGGTATCTTGTATGAAAAATCTCTACAGATCGATCTGCTACGGTGTTCTCGTCCTGTTTGCGACAGGTTGTGCATCGACCGCGAACGACAATTTCAACAGCCTTCTGTGGATGCAGTCTTCGGCAGAATACAAGGCCAACACGACACAGGCGTACCAGGCGGCCATGAAGCATATCGACGCAGCTATCTCCGACAGGTCATGGGTCGCTGCTGAAGAACAGACCGGAGACTGTTCGAAACTGCCTCCGGCCGTTGTCTTGGACATCGACGAGACCGTTCTGGACAATTCGAAGTACATGGGAAAGGTGGTGCTCGAAAACGGCGAATGGAGCGCGGTGACCTGGGACGAGTGGGTCGCCCTGAAAGACGCGACGGCTATTCCCGGAGCAGTGGGTTTCATCAACGCGATGAAGAAAAAAAATGTCACAGTCATCTTCATCTCGAACAGGGAGTGCGGCAAACGTGACGGTTCGGAATCAGGATGCATGCAGGAAACCGATACAATAGAAAACTTGGCGAAGGTCGGCGTGACGGACGTTTTTCCTGAACACGTTCTGTTGAAAGGGGAGAAGGAAGGCTGGACGTCGGAGAAAAAGAGCCGGAGAGAATACGTTGCAAAAAAATACAGGATCGTCATGCTTTTCGGGGACGACCTGGGAGATTTCCTGCCCGACGTCAAGAAAAACATCACCCCCGCCGAGCGTGATCGTTTGGTCGAGGAAAACCGGGCGAACTGGGGCAAAAAATGGTTCATACTTCCGAACCCGACCTACGGGTCGTGGCTAAACGTACTCGGCGATCCGAAATCACAGTATATCAGGGTATACGACGGAAAATAAACGTACTGAGGAGAGCCGAATTGCATCCGGTTACAAGGGGAACTCCAGCTTCATTCCTGCGTAACCCGATTCGACCGGACAGTGGAGGTTGTGGCGGAAGTACAATGCGGCGTTTTCTCCCGTGCAGTGGCAGGGGATGATGCGGCCTATGTCGAAGGCGTTCAGCTCCTCGACCGTGCGGCTGAGACGTTCCGGAGAGGCAGTCGAGAGGTGAAATCCTCCGATAAGCGCGGCAATGCGGCTGCTGCCGGTCAGTTCGGTGACGTAACGTAGGGTGTTGACGATGCCCGAATGGCAGCATCCCGCAAGAATCACGAGACCGTCCCGGGTGTCGAACCAGAGCGAGAGATCGTCTTTGATCGGATCGGGCATGGCGCCTTCCGTGTCGAGATAGAACGGTCCACCGACATCTTCGAAATCTGTCTGCCGGGGAACCGGTCCGGTAATTCCCACTCCGCAAGGCAGCACGCGGGGTTGTTCTATGAAGTTCATCCTGCTCTCGGGCAGAGAGGAAAGTAGCGTTACGGCGTTTTCAGGCATTGAGGTCGTCTTGGCAGTGCCCTGGCGGATGCTGTATCGATTCTGCAAAGCGGCCGGATGAAGATAGACAGAAGCTTCCGGCGCAAGGGAGAGCAGATCGCAGATGCCCCCCGTATGATCGTAATGCCCGTGGCTCAGAACCAGCAACTCAACGCTTGTGAGATCGACGCCGAGGCTCGTTGCGTTCGGCAGAAGCACATCCTCTTTTCCGGTGTCGAAAAGGATGACGCAGCTTCCTGTATCGACGAGCATTGCAAATCCATGCTCGGCGGTGCAACACTCAGCGGCATTGTTGTCTGAAAGGATGGTGAGTGAAAGCGTGCTTCCGGTCATGGCTGTAGACATGCTTGTTGATTATGTGGAGTAAAGGCGGATTGAAACAGCCCGTTCTGAAGGGCGGGCTGTTTCTGTATGGCTTCAGGTTGTCAGAGTCCGATCCGGAGTCCGAGCATGACGTTATGGCTGTCTATGCCGATCTTGTCGGGATCTCCGTCGAATTCAGCGTCTGTCGTCATCAGGTAGCGATATCGCGCATCGAGGTTGACCATGGGCGCAACGGCAAATCCGGCACCCACACCGATCTGGCCGGCGAGCACCAGGCTGCTGTCGTCATCAAATGAAAATCCTTTGGCATTGACGTCAGCAACGCCTATTCCTGCCGTAACGTAAGGCTTTACAGGATTCAAGGGGAGTTCGAGATCGTAGTAGCCGTTCGCCATGAAGGTGGTGATGTTGATCTCAAGATCGTCACTCTCCTCGATACCGTTATCCTGATAGCCAACTTCAGCTTCAAGTCGCAGGTTTCCCATATCGAGGCCTGCAGCAACCGCTAAAGCCAATCCGGTATCATAGGGCCAGGTAAACCCGCTTCCCAGATCGGAATCTTCAAGCATGGCGATGCCTGCCGAACCGCTGACGTAAGGGGTTGCCGCACAAGCTGTGGCCGTTGTGCCGATTATGAGCATCGTTCCGGCAAGAGCTGTTTTCCATATGTTCATCGTATGGTCCTCCAGATGTTATCGTTTCAAGGGATACCGGGCGTATCGCCCTGCAGGTAATGTACATACAAGGGGATGAGTCTTCAAATCCTTTTTTCTGCTTCGGTTAGAAATAGGGGACGCTCACAAGTATGTAAAGTTATTGATTGAGCTTCTTATATTTCAGATACAGACAAGACTTTACAAGTTCATGACATCAATCAGGAAAACGTATGCCGCGGGGAGCGAGACTTGATGCGCCTGGGACATTGCACCACGTGATGGTCCGGGGGATTGAAGGGAACAGCATCGTTGCCGACGATGAAGACCGGGGATTTTTTGTCTCCCGTATGGGCAAGATTGCTTCGGAAACCGGTACAAGCATCTTTGCATGGGCGCTGATGACGAATCATGCGCATATCTTGCTGAAAAGCGGGGCAGCGGGGCTTTCGACCTTTATGCGCAAGCTGTTGACTGGTTACGCGAGTGGATATAATCGCAGGCACCAGAGGCATGGCCATCTTTTTCAGAACAGGTATAAATCGATCGTTTGCGAGGAGGAGCCTTACTTCCTCAGACTGGTCAGCTACATTCACCTCAACCCGT